>Ga0315548_1000062_pt1 | contig 85760 bp, 84 predicted proteins | sample SalMarSW160110MG_2_FD_202540 | JGI IMG/M metagenome (GOLD analysis project Ga0315548, IMG submission 202540) | Salt marsh sediment microbial communities from the Plum Island Ecosystem LTER, Massachusetts, United States - Salt Marsh Sediment SW1601-110 ... | reverse complement strand
CAAAAAGTCGGCCGCTTATCTGGGCAGCTGCCCAGATAAGCGAACATAAACCCGAAAAAGTGTTACCCATGTTGTCGGTATAAACTGTTACCTATGTATTAGTTGACACATTTTATCAATTGTGATTTCGTATGTATACAATTTCCCTCTCCAATTCACATTGAGTAAAACAAAACCTTTTATTGAAACCTCGTGTCCATATTCTTCCCCTTTGACCGTAGTCTCTCAAGGCACGAGTGGCTGCGCTTTTATACATGCTTACAATACGCTCTATCGGCTTATCACAGGACCGTGCCGCTAAGTGAATATGATTGGTGCAAATTGCCAGTGCTTCGAGTTTTTGACCGATGCGTTTGGCTTCGTTAAATATCGCGTCTCGTACAATTTCTTTTTCTCTTTTGGTTAGTTTTTTTGTTTGGTCCTTCTGTAAATTTTTGCACAGGTCAAGAAGTCTCTGGTCGCCTTTAAGTATTTTCCCGTCTTTCACATATCCGCGATTGTCTCCCTGTAACCATGTCCCATATGTTGTCCATGTTACCATATATCCAATTAACTTCGCCATATCTGAAAAGATAATACGGCTAACTCCTATATGCAACTGATTTGTTCCGTTTAGCCCCTCAGCCCTGCCGAGGGGTTGTTTCACCTGGGGTTGCAAACATGAGGAAAACTTACTCCATCCGAAAGCCCACCGGTTTGTCCGGCGGGTTTCGTTTAGCAGTCGCCGACACGGCGACTAATTACCAATTATGCCCAATCCAAAAGCCCCCCAATTTTACGTTGGCGGGTATTCCATTTCCCGCAGTTTGCTGTTGTATATGAAAAGATTTTGTCGTAAAATTCAACCTGCACCTTTGGAGAAGAAGCATCGCGGAGTGCCTTGCAAACATTCTTTGATTTACCTATTTAGCCGTAGCTTGGTGCGATAGAGTTGTTGTTGAGTCAATCGGTTTAGATGTAGATTGACACTGATTTTGCTTGCCACGTTTTGCCTTGTCAAAATTGACTGGTTGTGATTTTACTTATTACTCCAAACTGTCTGTAGTTGAAATGTTCAAAAGGAGTATCGCCCGATGATCGATACAGAGTTACTAATTATTGTCTTTCCAGTGATAGCGGCTTTTTCCCTTTTATTCATTTTAGACTGGACAAACAAATCGCGATTGAAGCGGCTTCAATCTATCATTGATGGTCGAATATCAAGAACGTTTCTAAGATACTGGTTTCATCCTTGTCTCATAGGAAATTGGCATGACCAAATAGTGCAGGTTTTTCTCCAGCGAGATTTACGATTTACTGATTTTTTTATCAATCTATATGTGCGTTGCTCCTCACCTTCTTCAACAATTATCATACTCCCTCTCGAACGTTCTGTAAGTGCTACTCTGCCGGTGAGTACGCATTTAAAAACTTTACTTCACGGCTACAAATTCAGAATGCCAGCAGAGAACATGTTAGTAGCTTCTAATATTAATAACGAACCACAAGTGCGACAGTTTCTTAATTCAGATCGATTGAAAATATTAAAAGACATTTTTTCTCAGGGTCTAAATTATTTTCAAATTCATCAGGATGTAACATCCGAGGGTTATATCAGAGCGGGATATCAACACTATAACTACGGTTTTTCTTTAATATTCAAATCTAAGTGTGATTTTATTGTGAATCCGGAAGTTGTTAATTTCATCTTAAAAAAACTCCAAGATTTTCAAACCTTGTCTCTCGTTGAATGATATTTTCTATGCCCTACTCTTCACTTCCCTTCGGCCTGTCTAACGCGACATAAATGTCCGGTAAATCTCTAAAACTGCCATTCACGCGAAAAATGCTCTGGGCTTGCCGAAGGAGCATGAATCCAATTTGAGAAGCCCCCGCGGCGAGCGGAGAGAAAATCAATCAAAAACGGGGGTACCTGCGTACAAAAATCGATTTTTTTTCAAAATTTTTTCGTAGTGCTGCAAAGACCCCGCATGCCTGCTCCAGCACATCCTAAGCTGGGACTGTTGGCGGGGACCAAGTATTGGGGAACCCAATTCAGAAAAACCAGGTTCTCAAATCTATGATTTATACAAAGAATACCTAAGTGTCTTAGGTATTCCCTCTGTGTCCTCTGTGAACTCTTTGGCCAAAAAAATCAATCAAAAACGGGGGTACCTGTTGAGAAAATACGAATTTTTTCAAATTTTTTTAATTCCTTACTGTGCAACGACTTACAAGATTTTCGCACCCGAAAAGTCCTCGATTTTTCGAATCAAATGTGCGGGTCCCTCCAATTATAGAAGGGTTGTTTTTCTGCCCTCAACCGCCCATCGGGGCAAGGTCTTGGGGCCAGCAGGCCCGGGTCAGAAACGACTGGTAATAAATAGTGTAGTGGAGTTTACATCGCCGTTTCTAAGGCGGTCGGTAACCCCATAGGAGATTCTCTGTCAACTAAGAACAATGAACTACAAACAAACTAAATTATGCAAAACGAACCCAATTTTCAAAAGACTAAAAGTGAGCGTAAGCGTAGCTTACACAATAACTAACAACAAAAAACGATGAACAATGAACTATCAAAAACGAACCCAAAACGAACCCAAACGAACCCAATTTCGCCCTGCACCATACGCGGTGCCAGGGCAAACCCAATCTCGTACCGAGCGCAGTCGAGGGATCTATCAAAACAACTATCCGCCCCTGGCGGATTTAAAAAGACTGACTGGCAAGTTTTTCAGAATTTTCTTGCAGTTTTGGTTGGTTGCGGGAAAAATAATCCCGATTTTAGAAAAGTTTTCAAGCAAGGACGTTACACGGATGGTAGTTTTGGCAGGGATTGATGAAGCGGGTTTCGGCCCTTTACTGGGGCCGTTGGTTGTATCATCGAGCGTCTTTTCGCTTCCGCAGCATTTACTGACGACAGACCTCTGGCAGGTTTTAAGAAATAGCGTCGGCAATACGCGGAAACACCTTGCAGGTCGGCTGCTTGTCGCCGACAGTAAAAAGGCATACAACAGACAGAAGGGAATCAAGCAGCTCCAGCGAACAGTTTTAGCCTGCCTCGAATGCCTTGGTAAAAAGCCGGAAACTTTGACGCAGCTTCTGACACTGCTGTCCCCGGATTGTATCGAGCGATTAAGTGATTATCCCTGGCACAGAGATATCGCTGATTATCGTATTTCGGTCGATGCAGGTGATATGGCAATTGCCACATCGGTGCTGAAGGAGGACTTGGCCTCGAACGGCATCGAATTGCTGGAGCTTAGAAGTTATTGTCTGGATGTTGCGTATTACAACAGAATGGTGGCTTCCGTGAAAAACAAGGCCAGCGTTCTTTTTACCGCTGTCTCGAAGCTTATAAAGAACGCCTTTGATAATTTTGCAGGAGACTATCTGCAGGTCATAGTGGATAGGCAGGGGGGCCGGGTCCGCTACCAAAGGAGCTTACAGCGAATGTTTCCGGATATGGAATTGAAAATCCTCCGCGAGGGCTCGGCAACCAGCAGTTATGAATTAAGAGCCGATGGCAGGCAGATGCGCCTGCATTTTGTGGTCGGCGCCGACCAGCGGTTTTTCCCAGTATCCCTCGCATCGATGGTCAGCAAATATCTCAGGGAGCTTCTGGTCGATAATATGAACCGTTATTTTACAGGCTTTCTGCCGGATTTGAAGCCGACCGCAGGTTACTGGAAGGACGGCCTGCGTTTTGTCGCGGACCTGAAAAAGAATGTCCCTCACGTTACTTTCGACAGCAACCAGCTAATTCGCTGCCGATAATCGGCGGGCTGTCACTTCACAGCCGCCAGGGCGGCGAAGTGGTCATCGACAAAATCGAAAATCGCATCGAGGCCGGCTACCGTAAAGATGTATTTGGTCATAACAGCAACATTGCAGAGAAGAAGCTGACGCCCGCGCTCTTGCAGCAATTTGCGCAATATCATCAGGTTACTAATGCTTGAAGAAGTTATTAACTCGACTCTGAAAAAGTCAATCACCACATCACACTCGCTTCTGGAGCTGACGACTTCGTTAAGATGTTTAAGCTCACTGCCTATATCCGGTTCTTTGAACGGCAAATCAACGAAAAGGACATCTTCTGTAGGATTTTGAATTCCCATTTTAACTGTTCCATTTTATCCGCCTGCGCCTGACTGCCACAGGCGGATTAATCCAGTATGGTTTTTGCACTTATCAAATATTATATCGGAACAAGTATCAGCCAGGTTGAGTAAAAAAAGCGGCAAATTTAATCCTCCGGCAGATCTAATTTTTTCTGAAGGTGTCCTTTTAATATGCCGATAATACAGTAACACAGATGAGTTGGAAAAACTTTTTCGAAGGAGGTCGCACGTGATAGGCATAAAGCTAAAACCTGTATTACTCGTTGAAGATGACAGCATTGATGCTATGGCGGTCAGAAGGGCCGTTAAAGAGCTAAAAGTCAAAAATGAACTGATTCACACAACCGATGGCAAAAAGGCATTGGAATACTTACGAAATCCAGCCAATGTAAAGCCGTGTGTAATCCTGCTCGATTTAAATATGCCGGAGATGAATGGCATCGAATTTCTACAAGTTACAAAGGCAGATGAAACACTGAAAAACATCCCTGTTGTAATGCTGGCCGCGTCCAGCGAAGAAAAAAATATTGTTGAGACTTTTAACCTTGGTGTTGCTGGTTATATATTCAAACCTGTTGATTCCAAAAAGCTTGATGAATTCAAGCCGATTAAACTGTACTGGGCAGCAGGTTAAAGGGTAATAAAAAGATGGTCTTACAATACATGCTATTGGACCATGATTTGGCGAACCGCAAGACTTCGGATGGCAATACAAAAGCCAAACGAGTGAGGACCAAACGAAGAGCGATAATCTGTATTATACTTTTGGTGTGCATGATTATGGCGAATTTTAGCTATAATCTATGGACGAAGGACAAAAGGACTCCTGTTCGGAAACTCCTTACAGCCAGCGTTATCAACGACCTCTGGACAACGAGAAGAAGAGCTGCAACGAAGGCTGGGACTGTAGTGGGGGTACTTTACAGCAGGGAAAATCCGTGCGCCTTAATTAACCGCGAAATTGTTTATGAAGGCGAAACTACAAACGGCGTCAAGGTCGTCAAAATAGATAAAAGCGGAGTCGAATTCGAGAGGAACGGCAAGAGATGGACGCAAAAAGTGCTTGCAAATCCGAATTTTGCTTGGAAGACAGTGAAGTAGTCTGAAGGACATAAGAAAAAAAGAACCCGCTACCTCAGAATCCTAAATAATACCCCATTCCTGCAGTTTTACCGGTGCTGAACCAAGTTTTTATTCGCAGAGCCTTAAAACAGCGGCGGCACGGAGTTTGGAATGCTTCAACCGAATTAGAGCTTCGTTGGCCTGTGCTAATGGAAATTCCTCTATGGTGGGGACAATTGGGATTTGAGCGGCTAACGGTAAGAATTCCTCGGCATCGCCTCGGGTAACATTAGCAACACTTTTTATCTCTCTCTCAAGCCAGAGATACCTGGTATAATCCAGCTCCGGCACGGCTGTCTCCTTGCGAATAGCATTTATAACTAATCGGCCGCCTTTATCCAAAACCGCCAGCGCATCACGAACACATTCACCAGCCGGCGTAAAATCCATTACCTTGTCTAACTTGACAGGGGGGTGGTCACCAGAGCGTCCCGTCCAAACCGCGCCCAGACTTTTTGCCAATTCGGCGTGCTCGGCTGTTTTAGTGAAGACAAAGACCTGACTGATCGGGAATTTGTATTTGATTATTTGGATTACTATATGGGCGCAAGATCCGAAGCCAAACAGACCGATAGTCTGCCCATCGGTAATTTCAGCCAGCCGCAGAGTGCGGTATCCGATTACACCGGCGCATAAGAGCGGCGCTGCCTCAGCGTCGGAAAATCTTTCAGCAAGAGGATAAGCGAAATCCTCGGAAATAACCATATATTCTGCGTAGCCGCCATTGACATCTTTGCCGGTCCATTCGGCTTGGTCGCAGAGATTTTCGCTGCCTCTTTGACAGAAATTGCACTTACCGCAAGCTGAATAAAGCCAGGTAATCCCGACACGGTCATCAATATTAAATTTGGTTACGAATTTTCCTTTATCCACCACTGTTCCAACTACCTGGTGCCCCGGCACTATAGGCAGTTTCGCTGGTTTCAGCCTGCCTTCAATCTCATCGAGGTCAGTGTGACAGGCACCGCAAACCAAAGTCTTTACCAGAATTTGATTATCGCCGGGTGTAGGAATTGGCAATTCGGTTGCTTCTAAAGGCTTGTCTTCCATTGGTGCTATTTTGTTTAAGACCATCGCCTTCATTTTGAAATTTCCTGCTTTAGCTGGTTTGCGAAGACTTCATAATTGTTCCGGCCGAAGAGACAAAAGAAAACTTTTTCCAGCCCGGTTTGCCTTTTGAGATATTCAGTAGTTGTTCGCAGCATTATTTTTGCGCATTTTTCGATAGGAAAGCCGAAAATTCCTGCGCTGATTGCCGGAAACGAAATGCTCTTGATATTGTTCTCGTCGGCTAATCTCAATGAATTCAGCGTTGCATTTTTCAGCTTTTCGTTTTCGTTTCCTTAGCCCATTTGAGGGCCAACAGCGTGAATCACATATCTGGCCTTCAAATCTCCTACGGTGGTTTTAACGGCTCCGCCCACAAACGTTCCACCTATTTTGTTGCATTCTTGCTGAATTGCTGGGCCGCCTTTTCTTCTGATTGCCCCCGCTACGCCACCACCTAAAATCAACTGAGCGTTGGCAGCGTTGACGATTGCCTCGGTTTGCATTTCTGTAATGTCGCCTTCTAAAAGTTCCAAAACACAATTTGCAATCTTTACTCTCATAGTATTGGCTGCTCAAAAAAATAGCTCAAAACGGTCCCCAAAGCAAGCACGAATTTATCTGCCTGTGAAGCCAATGACTTTTACTACTTGTTGATCTGGCTGAAATAGTACGGACGAACAAGAGCAGGGGAGAAATGTGGGTTTGCAGGTTACTTGGAGCGCTGCATAACTGCCAAGGTGGTTTCTTTGTCGTCGCCAAATTCAAAGACCGCATCGAGGCCGGCTACCGTAAAAATGCCTTTGGTCAGGGTGGAAACATTACAGAGAATAAGCCGACGCCCGTGCTCACGCAGTAATGCACGTAACGTTAAGAGATTGCTAATATCTGATGAGGTCACTATCTCGACTCGGGAAAAGTCGATCACCACATCATACTCATTTCGGTTGCTGACGACTTCGTTAAGGTGTTTAAGCTCATTGCCTATTTGCGGTTCTTTAGACGGCAAATCAACAAGAAGAACATCTTCTGAGAAATTTTGAATTCCCATTTTAGCTGTTCCCTTTTATCCGCTTACGCTTGCCTGCCGCAGGCGTAGCGGATTAACAAAATATGATATGGTTTTCGCACTTTTCAAATACCATATCGGAACAAGTTTCAACCCGGTTAAGAAAAAAAAGTGACAAATTTAACATTATCACAACTTAACCGAGCGACAAGAAATTATCTCGAAACTGTCAACCTAAGCGAAGCAAAGGGCTGATTGGCCAAAACAAACAGGTCCTTTGTTCTGCTGAGGATAACATTGTGCGTTTCGAGATAGTTTTTAAAGGCATAGTATGCCCTCAAGGGACATATAAGGGGACTTTACCCTTATAAACGAACTGCCTTTAACCTCTACAGGGTTTTTGAGCTCAAACGGCATCGTCCTCAGAAGGTCATAGTGTTCCCACCCAAAAAGTCTTAAACTATGTCCCTTCCGAGGACATCAACCGTGTATAGCTCTCTATGCAACGGCTCGTCTTCTGTGAAACAGGAAAAGAATAATACCCAGGGCGATCAAACCAACAAGACCATTATCGCCCAGAGTCCTGAGTAATGTGGTGAGATTGGCAACGACGCCTCCAAAGAAAGGAACTGTATTGCCAAAAAGGATTTCAACTGATATCCCAAGGGCAATCAGCAATAACGAAATTTCAGTAATCTCACCAAGCCATCTTTTCAATTCTTCCAGAAAATGCATCCTTAATTCTCCTAATTGAGTATTAAAAAAAAGGAATTATTGGACATCTTGACTTTGTTATTCGGCGTATATTTTCAGATAACTTTAGTATTTATGCCGAAAATACTTAAACATTGTTCATATCGGGAAAATCATCCATACCTAAGGGTTCTTATGAAAATATCGCAAAAACCGCTTTTTCAGTATTGATATAGCGGTTAATAGACAATACACCGAGCATAAGCTGTTTCTGAGGGACCTCTTTGCATAAGTTTAACGCTTTTTATACCTATATCGTCTGTGTCTTATATGCCGGCGGACGGCCGGTTACCTGTAGTGTTGCAGTACCTCCATTTTTTAGTTGGCTTTTCTTATTAAAAAACAGGACGTTTTTTGCTTGACCTCCAGGATTAGAATTGGCTATAATGTATTTATGTTAGGAGGAATCTTATCTCTTCTCCTACGGATAGGACTAATCGCAGTATTTTGGGCCTTTATATGGCGAGTTGTGGAACCCAGAACACAACTTATGCGGATATTGAGGGCCGCATTGCTTGTGCTCGGTCTATTAGGTGTCTTGGCTGTGTTAAGGTTCACGGGACCCTAATTACGCCTGATATCCCAGGTCTATGCTGATCTCAAAGAGATAAATTCTCATCTCTTTCGTTTGCCCCTACCGTATAAATGTATTATACTTTACACAGAACAAATAGGGGGTACGTGTAAAACAAGCGTTTAGGTCTCGGAAGAGCTTCGAATAGCCATATACTCCTCTTCTTCTAACGGGAGACGTGCTGGCCAGCCAAGTCTAAATTGCGGGGGGTCACCGTCTCCTCTTTTTTTGTTGATTTTTCCTGCTCATTCTTTCCGCCGTGCTGGTGGACCGCAGAATTGTCAAATATGCAATGATAATTGATGGCTCAGCCGGTAAACAGAAATATCACCTTCGGCTTCGGCGGTTTCGTTCGTGCATCCGCTTCATACGAATCTTTCCCCTTGGCGAGCGTTTCCCTCGAATCTCCCGGATTTCGAGTCTTCCTGATTTTGGTGGTCTTTCTGAAGGAGATTTTCCTTTCGTCCTTCGGATTGCCAGTGATAAAGCATGACTGCATGCTTCTCTAATATCAGTTTTACGATGTTTCAGGCCTTGCTGCAAAATAGCTAACGCCATTTTCTTCATCCTGCCGTGCATACTTCTTAGACCGTAGACAGCCGCAGTTTTTGCCGTCCTCGGCGAATTAGTAAACAAAGCTTCTTTCAGGATGTCTAATCCATCTTCCTGCTTCCAGGATAAAGTGAAAGCAGCCTGCCGAGCAGCCGAAACATCATCGGAGTATAATTTTTCTCTTAGCTGCTCGAGAAGCTTTATGGATTCTTTATCTTTTTCCCTACCGGAAGGTTCTCTTTTTTTCAACTTCATATGACCACCACCTAATTATATCGGCAGATACAGACGAGCTTCTAAAACCCTTTTGTTTCCCCGTATGTAGCGCAAACAGGCATCCTGACAGTCCTTTACTCCTCTGCGTAGCGCTGCGTAGCACGAGTGCCTGACAACAGGGCGGGGGACATTCTCAATACAATCCCAGCCGCCCCATTTCACATCCTTATTTTATTCATCCTTCTCCGAAAAGCCAGATTCCATTTGACTCAACGCGTTATTTCGCCGGTTAAAGTGATGTCTCGACCGGTCTATACACAAAACTCATACAAGTTAACAATACCCAATTAAATTGTCAAAAGGTTTATTTGAAGAAAAATTCGCCTTTTTTCCCAGCCATCACTACTGCTAGGCCTTCATAATACCTGATAACCCTGTTTTTAGACCAAAATCAAGGTTGTGGGGGAAAAATCACAAGAAAAGGGCAAAACGGTAATAAAACGGTAACATTATGAGTTATAATAGAGTGTGCAAAACGAACGGAATGAGCAGGAAGACAGAGGATGGATGACGGAGGGAAGAAATCAAAAGGCAAAAGAGGTGGTGTTGTGAAGAAGAGGCGAAAAAAGTGGATTATTATTAGTATTATTGTGGTATTGGCGCTGATAGTTGTCGGCGTGATTGTAAACAAGAGGAGCAAAAAAGAAGATGCGGGCGAGGTGGTTCGGGTTGAGGAGGTAAATCTTGGGGAACTGACGGAGGAAATAGGCGCCCTATGCGAGATTGAGCCGAATGAAGTGGTGCAGCTGAGCGCCCGGGTATCAGCGCGAATCGTAGAGATGCCATACGACGAGGGGGACACTGTAACCTACGGAGACCCGAACGCCAACCCTCCTGTGCCGGCTTCGCTGCTGATTAAGCTCGACGCGAAGGATTTGGAGAGCCAATTACGATTAGCGGAGGCGGGCAGGAACGCTCAAGAGGCACAGATAGAGGTTGAAAAGTCGAGGATTGAGAGCAGCAAGGCAACCGTGACAGGGCTTGCGGCATCGTTAGAGCAGGCGGAAAAAGATTTCCAAAGAAAGAACGGACTATATGAGACAAAGGACATTAGCAAGGCGGATTTTGATAATGTAAAATACAGGTTAGATACGCTTCGCGCGGAGCATGAGAGCGCCAAATACAACCTGGAAGCATCAGAGCGGAATTTAGTCGTATTGAGACATAATTTAGACGCGGGTGATGCGAGGATAGCGGAAGCGAGGGATGCGCTCAGCTATACAATTATAACGTCGCCGATAAACGGGGTGGTGACGCGCGTCAACGCCAAGGTGGGCGAGATGGTAATGACGGGGACGATGAACAACCCGGGGACGGTGATAATGGAGGTATCGGACCTGTCGAGGATGCTGGCGGTGGCAGAGATAGACGAGGCGGACGTAGGAAACCTGGAGAAAGGGCAGGAGGCGACGGTAACCGTGCTGGCGTACGGGAACATCGTGTACAATGGAATTGTCTATGAGGTAGCACTTAAACATCGCATAAACAACACGGGGACAAGATATTACCGCACGGAGATACTTTTAGACAACGACCCAAATGTATCGAAGCTTTATACAGGACTGACAGGAAACGTCAATATCAAGACACGTACACACGCCGATATTCTGAAAGTTCCCAGCCAGGCGGTTTTAGCAAGACAGGTAGATGAGCTGCCGCTGGAGATACGGGACAACTGCGGCGAGGTGGACAAGAACAAGACGTTTGTTACGGTTGTTTACCGGTTCGTGGACGGTAAGTCGGTTGTAACTCCGATTAAGATGGGCAAAAGCGACCTGAGGGATACGATTATCGAATCGGGACTTAAAGAAGGGGACAAGGTGATTGTGGGGCCTTACAAGGTGCTTGAGAATATAGGTCATGATCATAACGTTCAGGACGAGCGAGAAGTAGAGGCCAAGAAAAAAGAAGAAGAAGAAAAAAAGGCGGCCAAGAAAGGTGAAAGCGACAGTAATGAAACGACAAGCGAGTGATAATGACGGGATGGTTATCCAGCTAAAAGGTATTAGGCGGCTTTACCAGGTGGGGGTGGAAGAAATACATGCGCTTGACGGTGTGGACCTTGAGATTCGAGAAAACGAATACTTGGCGGTGATGGGACATTCTGGTTCGGGCAAAAGTACGCTTATGAATGTTTTGGGATGCTTAGACAGGCCAACTGAAGGCAGTTATGAGTTCAGGGGTGATGATGTAACAGAGATGGAGGATGCGGAGTTGGCGAGGATGCGCAATGAGAGGATAGGGTTTGTGTTTCAATCATTTGAGCTATTACCGCAAATGAGCGCGATTAAAAACGTGGAGATACCGCTGCTATATTCGAGGTTCGGATGGCTTGGGCGGGGAGCAAAAGCGAAGAGGTCTCTGCAGAGGGTTGGACTTGAAGACAGGATGACGCACCGGCCGAACCAGCTTTCGGGCGGTGAAAAACAACGAGTGGCGATAGCCAGGGCTCTGGTATGCGAGCCGAACATTCTTCTTGCTGATGAGCCGACGGGAAATTTGGACAGCAAGACGACGAAGAGTATAATGGAGCTTTTCGACCAGCTTTACCAGCAGGGCCAGACTATAATTGTTGTAACGCATGAAGAGGACGTTGCGGGACACGCAAAGCGGATAATACGAATGAAGGACGGCAAGGTTTGCAGTGATTTGCCGATTGAGCAGGACAGGGCGGCAAATTCTGTATCCAGAGTAAAGTCGAAAGAGATACAAGCATGAAGTGGTTATTGAGCGCACCGATATTTTTTCTGCAACTGCTATATCAGAGCACATATCTGGCGATTGGCCAGATATGGGCGAAAAAGACGCGGTCAATCCTGACTACGACGGGAATTGTGATTGGTGTGGCGTCGATAACAACCGTGATAGCATTGCTGACCGGGCTGAAGACGCAGACGCTTGCAGATTTTGAGAAATGGGGCGCCAGAACCATCTGGATACGCCACGCAGAACCTCGAACAGGACCTAAGCGGAACATATCGTGGTGGAATTTGCGTTTCTGGCCCGACGAATTCAACGGGATTCTGGATAGATGCAAGTCGCTTGTGAGGTTTTCACGAATTGCGCCTCGCGATTTTTATACTCCTTTCGTAGTAAGGCACGGTCAGAAGTCTGTGGAAGGGGTAAATGTTACAGGAGTGGACCCTGACGCCGAACAGATAACTAATCGGCCCGTCATACTGGGCAGGCCTTTCTCGAAGCTTGATGAGAGCGAGGGACGACTGGTGTGCTACGTGGATGTGGTGCTGAGGGACAAGCTCGGCCTGGATAAAGATTGCATCGGCCAGACGGTATTGGTAGGCGGTAAAACTTACCTGATAATAGGCGTGGTGGACATACTGCCCGAACGGGCATCGCAATGGACAGGCGGGGGACAAGGGCTGGAGATGTTTATTCCATTCAGGACGTATTTGAAACTGGGTGACCCGCATCCTCATATGTATGCGATGGCAGAGAGCATATCAACGCAAGCTTCGGAAGAAGCCGTGGCGGAGATAACATTCTTTCTTCGCCAAATGCGCAGACCTCGCCTAAGCCCGGGGGAGCCGGACACCTTTACTGTCCGTTCGGTCCAGTCGAGAATCGAACAGTACAATCGGGTGTCAATGATGATAACACTGGTCGCGGGCGGGGTAGCCGGCATATCGCTTCTGGTAGGGGGAATCGGGATTATGAATATTATGCTTGTGTCGGTATCAGAGAGGACGAGGGAGATAGGACTTCGCAAGGCCGTTGGAGCAAAGAAAAGAGCGATGCTGACGCAGTTTCTGGTGGAGTCGCTTATCCTGTGCTTCTTTGGTGGGCTGATTGGGCTTGGGTTAGGTAAGCTGCTGACGATAGCGATTGGTGCAATATCCAAAAACGAGGTGCTTGGTATGGCACAAATACCTTTATGGGCCGTGATGCTGTCGTTTGGTTTCTGCGGGACTGTTGGAATAGTCTTCGGGATGATTCCGGCGATAAAGGCGGCGAGACTTAACCCGATAGAGGCGTTGAGACATGAGTAGAAGAGTAATAAGCAAGTATATAAAAGATGTGCTGCTGGCGCCGATATTTTTTCTGCGATTGCTGTATCAGAGCAGCTATCTGGGAATAGGACAAATATGGGCGAAGAAGGGACGGTCGATTTTGACGACGACCGGAATTGTGATTGCTGTCGCCTCGATAACGGCGGTGATAGCGTCATTGACGGGCCTGAAGGCAAAGGTACTTTCTGACCTTGAAACGTTAGGCGCCAGGAGCATCTGGGTATGGTTTGCGCGACCAGATACGGGACCGAAGAAAAATATATCGTGGTGGGAGCTGCGGTTCTGGCCAGATGAGTTCGACGGCCTTTTGGAGCATTGTCCGTCAGTGGCCAAGTTTTCTCGTATTTCACCTGTAGACTCCCGCTTTGTGGCATCGTTCGGAGAAAAGACGGTAGAAGGAGTGCGGCTTTCTGGAATAGACCTCGGCTGGGAGGAGATAGCGAACCGGCCGGTGATAATGGGCAGGCCTTTTTCGGAGATTGACCAAAGTGAAAAACGGATGGTCTGCTACATAGAAGTGGCACTGCGAGATAAGCTGGGGATGGACAAGGATTGCATAGGTCAAATGATATCGGTCAAGGGACGCAGTTACATGGTAGTCGGTGTAATAGACCGTCGGCCTGACCTTGCAGTCATTGACACCGGAGAAAACAGAATGGAAGTATACGAGATGTATCTTCCATACAATACATTCTTGAAATTAGGCAATAAGCGCCCCTTTATATACGTAATGGCAATGAGCAAGTCACCTGAGGTTTCCGAGGAAGCCGTCTCGGAGATAAAATTCTTTCTCCGAAAATCACGCAGGCCTGCTTTAAGCCCCGGCGAGCCGGACACTTTCGGTGCCCAGTCGATGCAATCAGCTATACAGCAGTTCAACCAGCTTTCGCTGGCGATAACGCTCGTGGCAGGCGGTGTCGTTAGCATATCGCTCCTTGTAGGAGGGGTCGGCATTATGAATATTATGCTTGTCTCGGTATCGGAAAGAACAAGAGAGATAGGGCTGCGAAAAGCCGTTGGTGCAAAAAAGGGAGCCGTCCTGACGCAGTTTCTCGTGGAGTCGGTTGTGCTGAGTTTTGTCGGAGGAATAATCGGAGTAGGGATAGGTAAGCTGCTGACGATGGGAATTTGCTCGATTAATAAGATGATGAATATGTCCCGCATACCGTTGTGGGCGGTGATAGTGTCTTTTGGTTTTTGCGGTATGGTTGGAATATCTTTCGGGATGTTTCCTGCGATAAAAGCGGCGAGGTTGGACCCTATTGAGGCGTTGAGGCATGAGTAACAAGGTATTACTAACAACATATATACTGTTCGGTTTTATTTGTGTCGGCCTTACGTTCATTGTTGGATGCGAGGAGTTTGCGAAGGAAGAGGAATTTTTCACTATAAAGACAGAGCCGGAGCAAACACATGAAATACAGACACTGAAACTGGAGCCGAAGGCGGATGTGAACAGGCCGGCTGAGGCGGACAAACCGGTTCCGAGCGAGATTGGTCTGAGTATAGAACAGTGCCGGGCGATGACGCTTGCAAATAATCTGGACCTGAAGGTTCAGTTGATAGAGCCGGCGATAGCCAGCCAGCAGGTCAGTGAGGAAGAAGCGAAGTTCGAGGCGTCGTTTTTCTCGAACCTGTCTTACAGCGATATACAACAGCCTGGTTCGGTACTGGTTAGCCAAGCCTCGACTTATAAGAGCGGCGATATTGATCTTGGAGTTGAGGTTCCACTGCGGACGGGTGGAAAGTTGACATTCGACGTTGCCGATAACCGAACGAGGACGGAATACATAAGCTACAGTGCGACGAGCACACTTTCGATAAGCCAGCCACTGCTGCGGGGAGCGGGCAAAAGGACAAACACGCATTCGATTCGAATAGCAGAATACGAGAGGCGGATAATCGACGCAATGACCAAGCTTGAGGTGATACGAGTTCTTGCCAACGCTGACCGCGGGTACTGGCGGCTTTATGCGGCAAGACGAGAGCTTGAAGTAAGGAAACAGGAATATGAACTTGCAAAAGTTCAGCTCAAACAAACGCTTAGAATGGTCGAACTTGGTGAAAGAGCAGAGGTGGAAGCCGTTCGTTCCGAAGCGGGAGTCGCGGAGCGGCTGCAAAATATCATTATAGCGGAAAATGAGCTGCGCAACAGGGAACGCGAACTGAAACAGATAATGAACGAAACGGGACTGACGATGGGGACACCAACGGTGGTTGTGCCGATGACCGAGCCGGACCCTGTGCTTTATGTGCTTGACAGGCAGCGATTGACGGCGCTGGCAGTGGAGAACCGGATGGAGATGCTCGAGGTGGAACTTCAGATTGCAGAGGACATCAGTACGGTTGATTATTACAAGAACCAGGCACTGCCGCTTGTAACGATGGATTATACGTATCGGCTTAACGGCCTGGGGGAGACGAGAAGCGATGCATACGATATGATGGACGATAGGGAATTCACGGACAGTATAGCGGGACTGCGCGTGGTGGTGCCGCTGGGCAACGAGGCGGCCAAGAGCCGGCTGCTGCAGGCGTTCTATCGGCGAAAACAAAGACTGGTCAGCAAAGAAAATCGCAGGACACTGATAGAAAAAGAAGTGCTCGCCGCAGTCGACCAACTTGAGGCAAACTGGCAAAGTATTCTTGCAAGCAGACAGAATGCAATACTGGCAGGCAGATTGTATGAGGCGGAGAAGAGACAATTCGAGGTGGGACTTCGGACGTCGACCGACGTGCTCGATGCACAGGCGAAATTTGCAAACGCCCAAAGCGCTGAGATAAAGTCCCTGACGGAATACCAGATAGCTCAGATTGATTTGGCATACGCTACCGGGATGCTTTTGGGGGCGGATAAGGTCCGCTGGGAACCGATTGTTCCTAATGCTGACACCACAGCCGAGTAATACCGGCTTGATAATTATTTATCTAAAAGGTCTCATTTGACCTCCTTCTACAATTGGACATACCCCCACGTTTGAGTCGAAAAATCGAGGATTTTTCGAGGGCTGAAATCTTGTAAGTCGTTGTGGGGTAAGGAATAAAAAAATTTCAAAATTCCAGTTTTTGTTGTGCAGGTCCCCCCGTTTTTGATTGATTCTAGTCCGCTCAATGCCTGCGGGGGCTTAACCACATTCAGGCGCCATGGGGGCTCTTAAACAAAAGTACTTAAGAAATAAGTTGCCTAATTGGGTGGCGCAGAGAGGAAATGAGCGGAACAATTAAGCACCATCGGATTTGATTAATCGTCCTATCGCCTCAGTAATCTGCCCACAGTACATAAGCTCTGAAATATCTATAATCCTTAACCTGTGTAAAAGTCAATCGCTACCAAAAAGGAGGAAAGAAAAAATCATGGGCAGGTGTGTTTTCTTCCCATAAGGTCATTGCCTGGTACATTGTTGTCACCGCCCTTGCTGTAACCTCAGATTTGACCTCCTTAAAATTACGCGCCAGTTCTTCCGCCTTGATTATTTGTCCATCAGTCATAGGTTTCCTGCCCATATAGCGAGACCCTTCTTCAAGCCTTGAAGCAAAACTACCTTTACTTCCATTCTTCTCAGCAAGCAGCGACCATTTATATCCTTCGACGATATCTATCCATCCCCTTTCGGCATAAAATCCCAAACTCCTCTGAGCTATAGTATTCCCTTGCCCGGCGGCTTTCAGCAACCAGCTTAATTTCTCCGTGTTATTCGGATCAGATATTCCACGCAAACATAAGTCCATAGCACTCTGAGATAGAGCTAATCCCTGCTCTGCTGCTTTGCGCTGCCACTTAATACCTTCGTTACTATCCTGCTCTACGCCAATCCCGTAGAAATAAGCTATGCCCAGCTTGTATTGGGCCTCGGCAAATCCCTGCTCTGCAGATTTTCGCCACCACTTGACCGCCTTCGATTCGTCTGATTTCAAATCACCGCTGCCATAAGTATATAGCCACCCCAAAAAATACTGGGCATCGGCATTGCCTTTCTCCGCCTCCTGACGAAACCATTTTTCCGGCTCGGCATAGTTCGGCTCAATACCTTTGTTCCTGTAATAACACCAGCCGAGGTTGTTTTGCTCCCTTTGGACAGAAGCCCCATCTACAGCCTTACGAAACCACCTAGAAGCCTCATTATAATCCCGAGTTATATCTCTGCCATTGAAGTAACACCAGCCTAAATCGCATGCTGCCAGAGCATCACCTTCTTCTGCCTTTCGCCTTAATCCCTCTAAATATGCTGTCGGCAATGGTTTTTTGTCTGTTTCTGGAACTGCTCTGCTGTCTGTTAAATTAACCACAGGATAACTTTTAAGGCGATTCATTCGCCGCTCAAAACGCTTGATGTTATCGCGTACAGAATATATAAACATATTCTCCGCTAAACAATGCAGATTTATCAAAGCGTTCAACTTCCCTATATCAGCCGTTTCTGGTAAAGTTCCATATTGCACCTTTTCATAAGGCATCACATTTGGCTCCATCGGCCTGCCCTGACTTACGTAATCGCTTGGGCTAACTTTTACTGGCTGCTGCTTTCTTTCCGCCTCAAGTTTATTAAGGCATACATCCAGAGCACCCATAAGCCATTTATTTTGCGCCACCAACTCGCCCGAAGCATCTCTCATGAAGTTGATTTTAGGAAGCATATCCTTGAGATAAATGTGTGCTGAATTAGGGTCAACCGCAACATAAACTTCCGGTGACTCGGGGCTGACTCGAACATATACCGGTGTTTTATTGGGGTCGATATTGATATAAAACTGTTCTAAATCCCGCTGCCGGACAATTGTTATATCTCTCGGTTTCTCGCGCAATTGATCCGGTTGAGGAGGCTCGAAGCGTACTGAATCAGGACTATTTATGTATATGGGCTTTTTCGGTGGTTGTATAATTCCATATTCAACGAGCATATCATAAAGCTGCCTTGAATATCTTCCCCACCATTCCACTCTCTCTTCCATATGGTTATAATTGATATTTATTAAGAATCCCTCGTTATATTTATTCACCATGCCCATCCACGTTGGTCCCATATATATCTGGGCACACCCGTCTTCGTACTCACAGAAGTTGGCGTCCTCTTCTATCGTTTCCATTACTTTTTCTATTTTTTCCAGGTCAGTTAGTCTTCCAATCTCTCTTAATTTGTCAATTCCCTTGCCTTCGGGCATGTGTTTTTCTTGGAGGAAGACCAGCATTTTAATATCAGGCTCATACATAACGTCTTCCATCGTAGGGGCCCATTGAACCTGCGATAAATCAAAATTCTCCTGACCGGCTAACACCGGGTACACGGCTATCAGGCTCAGAAGTAATGAGAACCGTTTCATTTTAGTTACCTCCAAAATATGAACAAAGTATAGCTAACTCCGCGATGCTTCCTCTCCAAAGGTGCAGGGTAAATTTTACGCGATTTTTTGGGTTTGGGCAATCATTTTTTTGCTGTTGTTTCCGGAGGCCGCCGAAGCGGAGAGAATTAGAGAATTGGTGGATTGGGGAATTGAGATTGCCACGCTTCCGTCTTCGCTAACGCTACGCCGGACAGGTCGCTCGCAATGACGGAAAATGGATTCCGTGTCAAGCACGGAATGACAATTCGATGGACAGATCCCTCCGCTCGGCCTTCGGCCTCGGTCGGGATGACAGGGTGGGTTAGCGTTGTGGGGTAAGTAATCATCGCCCCGATGGGATAGGCGAAGGGAATTTAGAATTTAGAATTTAGAATGTAGAATTGCAACAATCGAGGACAGGCGGTAGTGGGAGTAGAACCCGCGAATAACAGTTTTGCAAACCATCGCCCAAAATTCACAAAAATGCCACTTCACACTTGATAAGTAGATTATTAAAGATACAATTTAGGTGTGAAGGATATAGAGAAACAATTGAAACAAGCGATTAAAAGAGCGAAAATGAGCCGATATAAAATAGCAAAAGAAGCGGAACTAACCGAATCACAGTTAAGCTATTTTGTCAATGGCAAGCGGTCTTTAACGCTACCGGCAGCGGCTAAATTAGCGAGGGCTTTAGGGCTTGAACTGTTAGAAATAAAGGGAAGGAAGAAATGAATGAGAAGGAATCCATTTTTTTAAGATTGTTTAATGAAAAGATGGTTACATTCATTGCTATATTCATTGCGTTTGTGAATTTTCTACCATCTAAACAGGGCTTTGACTTTCGTGATATACGTTGGGCTACGCTCTGGCTGATAGGGGGAATATTTGCTTGGAAGAAGAAGACTTGGGCAGCCGTTTTATTAGCACTACTTGCAGTCTATGAATTAGTATTTTATCTCATTCCTGATATAATGGCACCTGGGCAAGATGTTGAAAGCTTGAAGAATGAATTTGATAGTCTGTCTAAGTCAACAATCTATAGTGTTGTTTGTATTGTCAATTCGATTGGAACTATAACTGAATCCTATGTTGTTTGCTACGGCATAAAAAAAGTAATTCTTAGCGTAAAATCAAAAAATTCAATTTCAAGTTGATTATTATGAGCAAAGATGTGAAAAAAGGGCTGGTTTTTGGATTTGGTATTATGCTTTCGTTTGGAGTCGGGCAGATTGTCGGCCGATTGCTAAATATGAGTTTTTTAAGCTCAATTGGGTTTACGGTTATTTGTGGGGCTATTGGGGGAGTGGTGATAGGCTTTATTTGTAGAAGCATAGATAAAAAATCAGTGTGATTATTATGGCAAGTGTATTCAAAGTTTACTTTTAAGATTTTAGAAAGGACAAAATATGGCAAAGAAAATAAAGGTTCCAAAAACCAAATCAGAAGTAGGTCTTTTAATTATCCATGTAATCCAGGAAATCTTCAAACTGATTGAAAAATACGGCCCAGAAGTTATTAAACTTATCGCAAGGATATTAAGATTCCTTGGGAAATGGGGCTCTGCAGGAATACAGTCTCTGAAAACATATTTAGACAAAGAGGAAAAGAGACTCAGTGCCGCCAGTAAGAAAAAGGTTATCAAAACAAAAAAAACAAAAAAAACAAAAACTTCTGTTAAACACAAAGCGGCAAAAAAGAGAAAACCATAGGCATTAAGTAAAAGGGGGAAAATATAAGCGATTTATGGCAAGTATTTTTCGACAGAGGTACACAGTAAAAGACGAGAGAGGCGGCGGTGGGAGTCGAACCCACGAATAACGGTTTTGCAAACCGTCGCCTTAGGCCACTTGGCTACGCCGCCACCAGAAAACCTTGTTATTCTAACGACAATCAGCACTTTTTACAATAAACAGCCACGATAATCAGGATTTTTTTGCAACATTATTTGTGGGATAAGCGTCTATACCAATATAAAAACCGGCAGAGATAATACGCACTTTCGGCACGTAACCTGCTTAATTAAAGGCGCTTAATTGAAAGCCCTGACGAGCCGATATAGAAGATTGTTATTTCTCAGCGGTCGTCTTAGCCGTTTTTTTGCTTTTTTTGTAACCTTATATAGTATAATGAGATATGAACAAAAAATTGTTCTATGGAGATGGGGTTTATAACAGAAAAGGGTGTTATGCTGCGTAATTTCAGGCCAGTGACGCTGTTACTTTACGGGCTGTGTGCCGCGGTTATCTTCGGTATGGGCGGTGCGTGCAGTCCTGAGCATTATAAAGCTGAGGCCGATAAAGAAGTATATAGGATTATCGACAGTAAGTGGCGGGACAGCTTCGGCCAAAAGGTGAATTATACGGTCAGTGATGTAGAGCCGTCGCCAAATGATGTGCAGATTGAAAGGGCAGTGCCGGAGTCCGGTGTGATAAATCTTGCACAGGCGGCTGCTATGGCTACCGCACATAATCGAGACTACCAATTACAAAAAGAAGAGCTTTACCTGATGGCACTCGATTTGACTCTCGAACGACATCAGTATGCAATGCAGTGGTTCGGGACTTTTGACCCGGAGTATCAGAGAGGCCCTACCAGCAGCAGTGCGGCCGGGGACGATAATGAGGAAAGGCTATCCTACAACGGCGAGTCGGGTTTTAAGCAGGCATTGGCTGACGGAGCGATAATTAGTGCAAGTATCGCGCTCGACTGGGCACGGTTTCTTACCGGCGACCCGCGTGCTTCGTTAGGTTCGGTTCTTACCGCAACAATAACCCAACCATTGCTGCGGGGTGCAGGCCGAAAAATAGCCCAGGAGAGCCTGACCCAGGCTGACCGGAATGTTTTGTACCAGATACGCTCCTTCAACCGTTACCGTCAGGAGTTTGTGGTTTCGATAGTGAACGACTATTATCGCGTTTTGCAACGAAGAGATGCGGTAACAAATGCCGAAAGCAACTACAAAAGACGGGTTGAATCGAGACAACGCCTGGAGATGGAGGCTGATGCCGGCAGAACAAATCGCTTTGAAGTTGACCAGGCACAGCAGCGTGAGCTGGATGCGCTGAACAGTTTCGTGAGGGCCCGGCAGACTTATCAGCAGGAGCTTGATAAATTCAAGATAAGATTAGCTCTGCCAACCGATGCTAACGTAGAGCTGGACCAGAATGAGTTAAAAGCATTAGAAGAAGTCGGGATAAGCCAGCCTGATTATACAGCAGATGCGGCGATTGAAACGGCATTGACCCAGCGTTTAGACCTGGCAACGAGTATGGACAAAATTGACGATGCCTTGCGTAAGGTTATGGTGGCGGCAGATGGTCTCGGCCCGGAACTTGACCTGGTCGGAAGTCTCGAGGTCGGCTCGACCCCGCCGACGGATTACGGCAGACTGCAGTTTCATCGCGGCACTTACAGCCTCGGCCTTGGTGTTGATTTGCCGTTAGATAGAAAAACCGAACGTAACGCCTATCGCAGAACACTGATTGAGCTGGAGCAGCAGCAGCGACAGTATGAAAATGATACAGACACCGTTAAATTAGAGGTGCGCCAGGGGTATCGTGACCTTGAACAAGCGGCGGAAAGCTACCGCATTCAAAAAAACAGTTTAGATTTAGCACAAAAAAGAGTTGAGAGCACAACACTGCTGCTGCAGGCAGGACGGCTGACTACCCGTGATTTACTGGAATCGCAGGATGCTCTGTTGGAGGCTCAAAACAATCTTACAGCCGCTTTAGTGGACCATGCAATTGCGAAATTAAACTTTTTCCGGGATATTGGGATACTACAAGTCCGTCCTGACGGGATGTGGGTACAATAGGGCCACTTCGATACCACCAGCGTAAACTGCCATTTGTTTATAATTTGCTTCGTCGTGGCCGCACTCAACTGTAATTTCCAACAGAAGAAATCATCTCATACTAAGTATAGACTGCTTAAGAACGAAGCGATATAATACCCCTGTAGCTACGGTGTTAGATAAGTTAAGGTGAAAAAATGAATGCTTACCAAAGAAGACCTCACAATGGAGTCGGTTATTACTTACGGCAGGCAGGGCTGAGAGTAACGCCGCAACGAGTAACGGTCTATAAGATGCTGATTAAATCGAAAGAGCACCCTTCGGCTGATATGCTATGGCGCAAAATGAAGAAAACTTTTCCCAGTATCTCGTTAGATACGGTTAATAGAACCCTCTTGACTCTGGCTGAAATTGGTGCGGCCTTTACCGTCGAGGGGTCGGGTAGTGTTAAAAGATATGATGGTTGTCTCGAAAGCCATCAGCATTTCAAGTGCGTTAAGTGCAATAAAATCGTCGATTTTCATCATAAGCCGTTTGACAATATCTCTGTCCCCAAGAGTTTAGGCGAGAAATACACTATATTGAAAAAATCGGTATATTTTGAGGGTATTTGTGATTTGTGCGGAAAAGATGTAAAAAGCAGAGCTAAAACTAAAAAATAAAAGCTTAAAACTTAAAAAAATTGAAACGTTGAGCAGCCAAATGGCAACGATTAACGAAAATATTTTGAAATTACAGGCAGGCTATTTGTTCCCCGAAGTCAGCAAGCGAATTCGTGGCTTCAGAGAAAAGAATCCTGATGTGAAAATAATCAGCTTAGGGATAGGTGACGTTACCCAGCCTTTGGCACCGGCTATTGTCGAAGCGATGAAAAAAGCTGTTATAGATATGGGCAGCGAGGAGAACTTCCGCGGCTATGGCCCGGAGCAGGGCTACGATTTTCTAATCGACGCAATAATCAAAAACGATTACAACTGCCGCCATATTGATTTGGACAACAGTGAAGTTTTTATCAGCGACGGTTCAAAGTGTGATACGGGCAATATCCAGGAAATATTCGGCCTGGATAATATAGTGGCTGTTCAGGATCTCGCGTACCCTGTATATGTGGATACCAATGTAATGGCCGGCAGGACCGGCCAGGCTGATAGAAACGGCCAGTATGGCAAAATTGTCTATATGCCCTGTAACGTTGAGAATGGCTTCGTCCCCGATATACCAAAACAAAAAGTAGATATTATTTATCTTTGCTTTCCAAATAATCCTACAGGGGCAGTGGCAATGAAGGAAATTTTGAAAGAATGGATTAATTTCGCCCGTGATAACAAGGCTGTCATCTTTTTCGATGCTGCTTATGAGGCCTTTATAACCGATATCCAAATTCCTCATTCAATTTATGAAGTCGATGGGGCGAAAGATGTGGCAATCGAGTTTCGCAGCTTCTCCAAAACGGCCGGCTTTACCGGTGTCAGATGTGCCTTTACTGTTGTGCCAAAACAGTTGAAAGCACGGACAAAAGACGGCAGGGCAGTCGAAGTCAATTCCTTATGGAACAGAAGACAGTGCACCAAGTTTAATGGAGCTTCATATATATCACAGGCAGGCGCGGCGGCTGTCTATACAGCCGAGGGTAAAAGGCAATGCCGGCAAATTATTGATAGCTATTTGAGCAATGCGGCTGTAATCCGCAAATCACTCACTAAACTCGGCTACGACGTCTATGGTGGAGTTAATGCACCATATATATGGATGAAGACGCCGGACGGCCTAAGCTCCTGGGATTTCTTCGACCGCCTGCTGCAAAAGGCAAACGTGGTTGGAACACCCGGTTCAGGCTTTGGACCATCCGGCGAAGGTTACTTCAGACTTACAGCTTTTGCTAAACCGGCTGACGTCGAAGAAGCTATGCAACGATTTACCGCCGTTTAATAGTATCAACTAACCAATTACGAGCATCGAGTATCAGGCGATGACAATAGCATATATTGGACTGGGCAGCAACTTGGGGGATAGAAAGGACTATATTCATAAGGCCCTTAAAATGCTGTCTGAAGCTAAAGATATCGAGGTTGCCGGTGTAAGCGACCTGCTCGAAACCACCGCCCTCGGAGGCGCCGATCAGTCTGAATACTTAAACGCAGTGGCTCAAATAAAAACCACTCTAAGCGCAAAAGATTTACACAAGATACTGGTTAATATCGAGAACTCACTCGGCAGGACTAGAGAAGAAAAATGGTCACCGAGAACTATTGATTTGGATATTCTGCTTTTCGGCGAGGAAATCATAAATAGTCCCGACTTAACTGTCCCGCATCCACAGATGCATCTTCGTTCGTTTGTGCTCTCAGGATTATCACAGCTCAATCCGGATTTACTCCATCCAGTTATCAAAGAATCTATCAACGAATTGGCCGACAGGTTGGGTGGATCGGATTTTGTCTTCAATCCTGGTCAGCCGCAGCTTGTAGGTATAGCGGGAATTATCGGCGCAGGAAAAACCACACTGGCTAAAAAACTATCGGACATACTTCACTGCAAATGTATCTTTGAAGCCTACGACAAAAATCCTTATCTGCCGGGTGTATATGCAGGGAAAAAAGAACTGGCCCTGGACTGCCAGTTGTTCTTTTTAACCAGCAGGGGGGAACAGTTAAATTGCAGAACGCTGGATAACGGAAAAATAGCTATCAGTGATTATGTCTTTGACAAAGAGCTTATTTATGCTCAACTGCTGCTAAATAATGAACAACTGGCTTTGTATAAAAAAATATATCCGCCGTTCAGTGCGGAAGCCGCTCAGCCGGTTTTGGTAATATATTTGACCGATTCTGTGCAAAATTGCTTAGAGCGAATCCACAGGCGCAACCGGCCTTATGAGCAGAAAATAGAGCCGCAGTTTCTGGACTCGCTCAGTCGAGGCCATGAAAAGCTCTTCGCAAACTGGAAAAAAAGCCCCGTTATCAGCTTGTCGATGCCTAAATTCGACTATATGGAGAATGGTAATATCCAACATCTTGCGAACCAGATAAAAAGTTATATTGCAGTATAATGGAAATCGCACAAACAATAGAGTCTGTAAGAAGCCTTGTAAAGGCAGCCCGAAGTAAAGGCAAAATAATAGGCCTTGTACCTACGATGGGGGCGCTGCATATCGGCCATATTTCGCTAATCGAAGCAGCAGTGAAAAAATGTGACTTTGTCGTCGTCAGCATCTTTGTCAATCCTACGCAGTTCGGCCCCGGTGAAGACCTCGAAAAATATCCGAGACCTTTCGAGGCTGACCTTGAAATTTGCAAAAAAGCGGGCGTCGATGTCGTTTTCACCCCTACACAAGAGCAGATGTACGGCCAGGAAAATCTTACCTGGGTAAATGTCAAAAAATTGACTGAGCAGCTTTGTGGCCGATTTCGGCCGGAGCATTTTCGCGGAGTAACCACGGTTTGTGCCAAGTTATTTAATATTGTCGCACCAGACGTCGCATTTTTCGGCCAAAAAGACGCCCAGCAGGCAATTGTTATCAAAAAAATGGTCTCAGATTTAAATATGTCTCTAAAAATTGTTGTCTGTCCCACAGTTCGTCAGCCTGACGGCCTGGCTATAAGCAGCAGAAATCAATACCTGACCGAACAGGAGAAAAAAGACGCAACCCTGATTTACAAATCCTTACAAAAGTGCCAAAAATTGATTGAGGATGGTGTAACAGACAGCAAAACAATTATTAGCCAAATGCGTAAAGAATTACAACAGGCCCCATCAATAAAGATAGAATACATAAGTATCGTTGACGCTGAAATGCTGCAAACAATCGATGGCATCGCCGGCAGGGTTCTCGCAGCAGTTGCTGTTAGAATCGGCCAAGCTCGACTAATCGATAACATTATGGTGGACGTAAACAAGCAATAATATATAATGACAGTTAAGTAAATACTGAATCGAATCGCAAAGAGCAAATTATGTTTGTAAAGATATTAAAAAGCAAACTACATCGTGCAACTGTTACGGACACGAAGCTGCATTATCTTGGCAGTATCGAAATAGACTCAATGCTGATGGAAGCTGTTGGTATTCTGCCTTATGAGTCTGTTTTGATCGCCGACTTAAACGATGGCAGCAGGTTAGAAACCTATGCTGTTCCCGCAGAAGCCAACTCCGGCAAGGTAGTAATACTTGGAGCGGCGGCACGCCTGATTGACCCGGGAGACATTATCATCATTTTCAGCTTCGGTTTCTATACACCTGAAGAGGTCAAAATAGCAAAACCTAAAGTAATCGTTCTCGACGAAAATAATAAAATCAAACGCACCGGATAGGGGCTTCTGACCTATGACTTCTGCGAGATACGAGATACGAGCGGCGAGATACGAAACAAATGCACCCTGAACTTTTTGAGATACCTTTCATACATTTGACCGTAAAAAGTTACGGAACAATGATGGTCGTCGCATTTCTTGTGGCGATTTACCTGATAAGACGTCTTAGCCGTAATATTACACCCGACCCGCAGTATATAACAAATGCGGCTCTGTATTCACTTATCGCAGGCGTAATAGGTGCGCGTCTTTTTTATATAGTCCATCATTTCGACCAGTTTCAGGGACGGTTGCTATCTGTCTTTGCCATCTGGAAGGGCGGCCTTGAGCTTTTGGGCGGTGTGATTTCAGCTATTGCTGTTATCGGTTTTTACTGCTGGTATCATAAGCTTGCTGTTCGGCGCTATCTTGATATACTTGCTATCGGCCTGATGCTTGCGCTTGCATTCGGCAGAATCGGCTGCTTTCTTAACGGCTGCTGCTTCGGCAAGCCGACAAATCTGCCCTGGGCCGTCAGGTTTCCATACGGTTCACATTCATACTACAGCCAGATAAGTCCTGATTTAGACAGGAACCGACCCGAGCCTTATCTGAGTTTGCCCGAGGAATTTTTCGGCGACTATTATCAAAATGGAAAAATGTTCTATGGCTTAAAGCCTTATGAAGATTTAACACCCGAACAAAAATATATGGTTGATAAAGGCCCTTATCGCTGTTTGCCCGTTCATCCCACCCAGTTGTACTCGTCAGTTAATGGTGCTGTTTTGGCCCTTATACTCTACCTTTTTTGGCGAAAAGCCCAGAAAACCAGCAATTCCAAGAACGCTAATAAAATGTTCGGCAAGCCCGGCCAAATCTTTGGCTTGATGTTCATCCTCTATGGCATTACACGGTTCTTTATAGAGTTCCTCCGGGATGACAATCCGTTCGAGGTTGACGGGATAACAATCTCCCAGAATATTGGTATCGCATTGATAATGCTCGGCGTCGTTCTGATGGTAATATTTCAAAGAATGAGAACACAACAGCCGAAGTAACTTATAGACGATAAAAAAGATACTTCTGCCTTATACACAATACGAGTAAATATGGGCCTTTACGATAGAGATTACACTCAGGCGAATTTTCGCTCTCAATTTAACAATGCACCACAGATGCGGATGACCTTTCCTCGGCTCACACCGATGGTCAAGCGACTGTTGATTATTAACGTGGCGGTGTATTTTCTGCAGATTTTGGGTGCAGATAAAGTGCTGATAGGATGGTTTTCGCTTTATCCGGTTTCTTTGTCGGTAGCGCTTCAGTTGTGGCGGATTGTAACGTACCAGTTTTTGCATGGCAGTGTGCTGCATATCCTTTTTAATATGCTTGGTTTGTTTTTCTTAGGTCCGACACTTGAACGACACTGGGGCAGTAAAAGATTCTTAATCTTTTATCTTTCCTGTGGTGCGGCAGGGGGGCTGTTCTATATTCTGCTTGTTGTTATTGGCTTCCTGCCGGCCCTGCCTATGGTAGGGGCATCTGGCGCAATACTCGGTATGTTGGCTGCCTGTGCAATACTTTTTCCACATTTTGTTGTATTTATTTTTCTTTTCCCTGTGCCGATAAGAGTAGCGGCAATTGCTTTCACAGCCTTTTACCTTGTCACTTTAATAACGAGAGGTGCGAATGCCGGCGGCGATGCCGCCCATCTGGCGGGGATGGCGGCAGGGGCAATTTATGTCTTCTCGCAAGGCCAGCGGGCTAAGCTCAGATTGAAAATCCAATCCAGCCACTGGCAAAAAAAGATAGCCGAAGAACGCAATCTGCAAGTGGAACTCGACCGCATCCTGCAAAAGGTTCACGACGCAGGCATCCATAGTCTGACACCAAAAGAGAAAAAAATACTCACACGGGCTACCGAAGCTGAACAGAGGCGGAGCAAATTATAAAAAACAAAGCCTTACGGGAAATCCGTAAGACTTTGTTCCTCGCCACAAATACAACAATCCACTTTTTCTTCTGTCTCGCCGGTAATCGATTTTCTCATTACCACTTGAATTCATCGGCTTTGCTAAGTAATTCCTCGAGTCGTGCCTTTACGCTCTCGTCTTTGAACTTAGCGTCTTTCCACTTCTCCATCTTGGCTTTTCTTTGCTCGACCTCGCTTTTTAGCCGCTCGAGCTTTTCAAGCAGTTGTTCGTACTCTATCTGCTTTCGCTCTACAATCACATCGAACTTGTTGGTGAGCACCTCTTTCAATTCCTTGAGGAGCTCTTCTTTTTCCTTATCACCTGCGGTCTTGATTTGCTCGAGGAGTTTCCATTGCTGTTGTTTAAGTACCAAATCTTTCTTAAGCACTTCAGCTAATTGAGTGTTTTCTCTTGCCGCTTCTGCGATTCTCCCATACTTTTTCAAACTGAGTCCGAATTGTTTCCAATAAAGGCCTGGGTCTTTCTCATTTAGTTCGGCCAGTTTTTCCGCTTCCTCAGCGTAATTTTCCTTTAACCAGTCGAGATATTTGTCGTATTTCCAGCGCATGCCCATCTCAGGCAGCACGTGACCGGGGCCGAATGGTTTGCCATATCTGCGCATACCTGTCTCAGGTGGCATATCATTGGGGCCAAACGGCTCACCAAACCTTTTAATGTGCTGCTCCGCTCGCTTTTCCATACGCTTCCTGAATCTTTTACCAAACTGCTCCCGCATAACTTTTCTAAGCTCGACTTTGAATTCTTCCGGGTCTTTCTCCTTCAATTGTTTTAGCTCTTCTGCTTTTTCCGGGTTGGTATCCGCCAGTTGATTCATTATGCGCTCGATTTTTTCCTCAGTTAGTTCAAACCGTTCTTTTGCCGTGTCTTCTGACCAGATATTGTCCTGCTCTTTCGTTACTTGCTCTGCAGCCCGGCAGTACAGGGCGGTTGTAGACAATACCACCGCTGCCATTGCCATTATTAAAATTGTTCTGTAGCCCGTTTTCATTTTTTATCCTTTCCAAAAATCAACGTTAATTTCTGTTAGTTCCATTTCCATTTCTGTTACAGCTTCGTAGCCGTTGTCGCCATTTTCACCGAATTGTAAAGCAAGCAGGTCGTTTTCAATTTGCTCGACCTCGGTGAGCAGTGCCGCTGAATCTGCGCTGTCGTCAGCTAAACACTCGCTCTGCCAAACAGCTTCCGGTAGTGTCGAATCGGCGACAAGTCTTTCAGGTTCAGCCTGGTTTTTTTCGAAGAATTTTACGCCTATAAACGCAAGGAGAATAAACCCGGCAGCAACCGCTGTTGTCTTGGAGAGCATTTTTCTAAAAGTGTTTTTCTCTTTGTGCAAAAGGTTTGCGGTAATTTCAGCCTTTATGTCGGCTATAAGCTCGCTGTCAGGCTCGGGCGCGGTATGGCTGCGAAGGATTTGCTCGCCTTGGCGAATATCCTCGACAGCTTGTTCTGATAGTTCGGCTCCGATGAACTTCTTGAACAGCTCCTTCAGATTTTCTTCGTTTCGCCCATTCATATATTTACCCCTCGTAACCTGATTTCCTGCATTATTTCATCATCTCTCGTAATTTTTTTAGGCCTCTGTGTAGTTTCGACAGTGTTGTTCCTATCGGCTCAGACCGTATTGCCGCTATTTCTTTGAAGCTGGCCTGCGAATAAAAACGCAGCATAATCAATTCTCTCGTATCTGCATCGAGCCTGTTGAGCTGCACCTGCAATTTATCGATTCTGTCGCTGTCATACTCTTTGGCATCTGATACTTCTGACTCGAACTGCTTTTTTAGGACCTCAAGCGTTTTTTTCCGTCGCTGCTTGTCCCTTAAATAATCGTAGAAGATATTAGATGCTATTTTGAACAACCAGCTTTCAAAAGAACCTCCCCTAAAAGAGCCGATTTTCTCCACCAATTTGACAAAGAGCTCGCTGAGTAAATCATCGCTTGTTTCTCTATTGCCCGTTAATCGGTAAAAATAACCATAAACCCGGCTGGCGTAAGTATCGACAACCTTCGAAAAGCTCTCGGCATTACCGGACTTACAGCCACTTATCAGCTGCGCTAAATCGTTGCTTTTAGCCATATTTAAGCGCTCTTACGCAGATAAAGACGGTATCTGAAATTGATTTATTGCATAAATTCAAAAAACTGTTAATCTATACCGCTATATTTGTAGCAGGTATTCAGAATAATGCTTTTTACGAAAAATACTTGGTCTGCTAAAGCTAAACGAACAGTTACAAGCGTCTTACCGGTTGACAAAAGCCGCAACGGCAGTTGCAACCGCTGCGGAGCTTGTTGTAAACTGCCGAATCCCTGTCCTTTTCTGGGCGTTGACGAAGACGGCCTATGTATATGCAAAATTTACCGGTTGCGTCCTTTTAACTGCCGTAAATATCCTCGCAGCAAATCGGAGTTACTCACTGCCGATACCTGTGGCTATAGTTTCAATGAAATAAAGGATTGAAACTTTTGTTTCCAAAGCCACTCAATTAAAAGGTCCTTCAGTAGCTGTCTTCTTCCTGGTGCTCTTGCTCGTTTTCCTCGTCATCGAGTTTCCAGCTTTCAGATTCGTTTATATCTTCGATTTCGCGTTTCATATACTTGAAAATCTTGTCCTGCAAGGGTGCTAATTTTTCGTACCACTTAAGCATTCCCTGATAGCTGTTTACCAGCATATCGAGACGGATTAGCTGCCATTTGGCGATACACTCGGGTTCCTTGATATTAGTAAACGGGTCGCACTTGAAAGTTCTTTTGTTGTCGGGACCAATCTCGCAAAATTCACAATCTTTACATTGAATCATTCTTGCACCGTAATTTAAATCAGCAAAAAACTAAAGTTAAAATTTACGCTTATCATTTCCTTTACTTTCACATTATAATACCATATATTCTAAAAGGTTAAAAGTATTTTGGAACAAGGATTTCCGGTTTGTGGAGAAATAAATGGCGAAACCAAGACGCAGACGCAAAGTGGGCAGCAAAAAAAGGCACGCCCGCTGGAAATTACGGCATAAAATAAGATAATTATCCGTTGTGCGTATTGAGCATTGCGTAAAATATACGTTTTTTTGTCCGCCTGTGGCGGAGTGTTTTTGCAATACGCGATACGATAAATGAAACACTTTAATATAACCTTCGAACCTGATGGCAGAGTGATTTCTATTCATTCAGGTGCAACACTTCTCGAGGCCGCAGGCCAGGCCGGCATAATCTTAAACACAGTTTGCGGCGGCAAAGGTATCTGTAAAAAGTGTATCGTTAACCTTGAGCCGGGCGGGCAGCAAGTCCTGGCTTGCCAATACCGTATCCAAAACGACCTTACAGTAACAGTTCCGTCTGCATCTCGATTTTTTGAGCACAAAATCCTGACAGAAGGTGTCTCTGCTCAAGCCGAAATTCAGCCTGATATATATAAAAAATATCTAAAATTCGCTCTCGCCGGCAAAATTTTTGGCGTTGCTGTTGATATCGGTACAACTACTGTTGTTGCGAAATTGATTGATATGAAAAACGGACAACTTCTGGCGACACAGGCCGGCCTTAATCCGCAAACCCGTTTCGGTGATGATTGTCTAAGCAGAATTAGCTACGCTCAAACCGGCACAAAGTTAGCAGAGCTGCATAAGACAATAATCGACTGCATAAATGAGTTAACTGTAAAGCTTTGCAGCCAAGTCTGCATAGACACAAAGCAAATATATGAAATGTGTATTGTCGGTAATACAACGATGAATCACATTTTCCTGAAATTGCCTGTGACACAGCTTGGCCAGGCTCCATACAAGGCCTTTAGCCTCGATGCAAAAGACCTCTTGCCTAAGAAGATAGCCATAAATATAAATCCTGACGGTAATATTCACACCGTTGAAAACATAGCCGGCTTCGTAGGCTCAGACACCGTTGCCGGAGCACTTGCAGTGGATGTCAACTCGTCTGAGCAAATGACGCTGATAGTTGATATTGGCACAAACGGCGAGATTGTGCTCGGCACCGCTGATAAGCTTTACGCCGCAAGTTGTGCCGCAGGCCCGGCCTTTGAGGGTGCGCGCATAAGCTGCGGCGGCAGGGCGGCTGAGGGGGCGATACAAGCAGTGGTCATAAACGAGGACGACATAGACCTGGATATAATAGGAAATCGCCCGCCACACTCTATATGCGGCAGCGGCCTTATCGACGCTGTTGCCGTCCTGCTGGATTTGGGTATTATCGACCCAACTGGCCGATTTGCCGATCCTGCCAATCTTCCGCCGTCTATTCGCTCGCGAATCATTCAGCAGAATGGTCAACCTGCCTTTCGCCTTGCTGAAAATATAACTCTCACTCAACAGGATATTCGTGAGGTTCAACTTGCAAAAGCTGCCATCCGGGCAGGAATAAAACTGTTGCAGAGAAAAATCTCCGCTGGGGGACGCCTAACGGCGGGCCTCGAAGATAACGATATAAAACAGGTCCTTTTGGCAGGGGCCTTTGGAAACTACGTCCGAAGGGAAAGCGCCCTGCGAATAGGATTGCTGCCGGCTGTGCCTCTCGAACGTATTCATTTCGTTGGCAATGCCGCCGCCTGCGGTGCACAGTTGATATTGCTCAGCGGGTGCTGCCGAGATGAGGCAAAAAAACTGGCCCGAAAAATCAAGTATGTCGAAATCGCAAACGAGCCGGACTTCCAAGATGTGTTCGCGGATTCGATGGGGTTCTGAATTGGCTTTGTTTCATAAGTTTTGTTCATTTCGATTGATTTTTCGCTCGGCGCAGACGCCCTGCGCTTCCTTCTTCGCTGATGCTACGAAGGACAACTTACTATTGATTGTTGATAAGTGATTATTGATTATTATTAATTTGTCATTGGAAATTCCTCTAAAAGAGTTTCCGTTTCGAGAACAAATTATCGTTCTCTTATAATTGGAGGCACCCACGGGTTTGATTCGAAAAATCGAGGATTTTTCGGAGTAGAAAATCTTGTAAGTCGTTGTAAATAAAGGGGTAAAAAAAATTTGAAAAAATTTGATTTTTCCTTCTAACTACCCCCGTTTTTGATTGAAGTTTCGACGTTCTTAGCTGCTACCAGCAACAATAGCAAATAACTCCTTCCTTCTTCGTGCGAGAGAGTATATCTTTTGTATTGAAATAAACGACTTTATAACCGAATTTCTCATCTGTTCGTTATGGAAGCCGCAAAGCTACACTAAAATCATAACCACCATCGATATCTTCTACAAACACTACATCAGACGGAACCGGCCTGTCGAAATAATCAAACGGAAAATCCCCATCAGGCCAATCCCAATCGAATGCCCTGCCGTCGGAAGTAAGCGCCATAATATGGTCAGTGCCGGCTGCTATAAACGTGAAGTCATTACCGTCCGCATAACGGTAGTGATACCGTGGGACACCAGGTGAAATCCAGTCACCACCTCCCCAGCTTATAAGAACATCATCGTCTCGCAGCAGAAAGCAGTAATTACCACCCGCAGCCACCGCTTCGTGCACCTTACCAGCAGCACCGCCATAAATCGTTGTCTGACCATTGTTGTTATTGCCCCACGCCTTGACCACTCCATCAGATTGTAGTGCCAGGCTGTGATATGTTCCCGCGGCAATATCAATATAAACAGTCCCCGCATCCGGCTCCGGAGCGTTACACTCTTCATAGCTATTCCAGCCTCCCCAGCCGACGATTGTGCCATCGCTTTTAATAGCCAAACTATGCCAGTCACCCGCAGTGATAGCTGTAAAATCATTACCATCAGGCTTATCAGTGATTTGATTTAAATTATCGCTGCCCCATACAACTATCGAGCCGTCAGACTTTAAGGCCATACTATGCCGCTGCCCCGCTGAAATATCGACATAATCATTGCCGGCTGGAACGTTGCACTCATCGTGTTCATTATATCCCCAGCCAGCCAATGAGCCGTCAGAATTTATCGCAATGCAATGCCACTTTCCCGCAGCGACAGCAATAAATTCATTGCCGTCCGGCACATTACTCACCTGCCCGTGGTTATCATACCCCCAGGCGATTATCGGATACCCCTGCTGAAAGACGGCAACCGCTATAGCATTAGGGTCACAAGGGTCAGGCTTGAAAGGGTCCTCGCTAATCGAACCCTGATAAACCAGCGTATAACCTCTTATACCTTCCGCCTCAGGCTGATTAAATTCTGCTCGAATTGTGTACCCGTATTCTAATATACTATCCTCGTCCCATTCGCTTGTTTCGCCCGGAATATTGGATTCGAAAATCGTATATACCGGCACCTCTGCCCTGTTGCTGTCGCTATCGTCCCAGTATAGCTCGAATACCCCGCCCTTTAAGACCTGCTCAACTCCTGAGTTATTTGAGTCATTGGTAATGACAAGCTCTACAATATTCGGGTCTGCCCAGTTCGGCTCAACGTTCAACTGCCCGCGAAAAAAATAGTTAATCAGCCCTGTCGCATAATCAATCGTTCGTGGTATGGTTATTGTTGCATAATCATCATAAATGGCCTCTCCCAGAGTGCACCAGGCCTGTTCCAGGTGGCCATGCTCTAAAAAATCCTCTGACATAGTGAATCTAGCCAGATGGTCCACTGCGTAACCATACAGATAAGTTCGTCCTAACTCCTCCTTTACATCGCAGCGGTCAATATCTGGGTGAGGAAAGTAATAGAGACTGCTTGTAAGAGGAGATATTGTGCTCCAGGAAAAGAACTGATAGTTGGTAGCTTCCGCCAATCCCCACGTAGCAGGAGGTGAAACACCATCGCCGAGATAGCTGTTGGCGTCCCGTGTATCGGTATCGAAATAATCTGAAACCTTGCTATAAACTTTTGGCGTAGGCGTCCAGCCGGTCAGCCAGTTAGCGGGTATGGTATCATCGCTGGTTGCATCAACTTGCCTTTCAGCCCACATTTCTAACGGATTACCATAATCCCTAGTGTAAACGGAACGGTAGTGCGCAAAAAGAAAATCATTTCTCGTATGAGCAGGAACGCCCATATCCTCAACCATATGAAGTACATGTCCGAGCGATATGAATGTTTCCGCCATATACTGCTCACGGGTAGATTTGGCAAGAGATGTAAGGGCACTATAAAATTTATCCCGCGTTGCTGACCATGTTTCTTGATTGTTTCTCGGATAACCGGTGCTGCTCGTTCCTGTTATTATCCAAAACAAAGCCGATTCCCCTCTGAGGTCAAAAGGTGAGAGTAGCGTGGGAACGCCTTCCCAATAAGGATGGTCAGTCCTATTATCCAGTCCTGCATTACGAACTGGGTCATGAAAATGATGCTGTGATCTTGCTTGGCGTATTAGAGCGTCTTCTAATTCACTACCTTCTCGTATCCATTCTAAAACACTTCGGGTTGTTATGCTCTGATCCATACCTCTGTCTATCAAATCCTGAACAAATGGTGTCGTAGTGTTGGTTATTTGAAGTTGTGTGTTCAATCCCTCAGTATATCCAAGCTGGTTTTGCAGATAATTACCGACCTGCGAATAATTAGCAGCTTCTTGAGATAGTGCCGGATGAGTATATACTTTATCCCAAGCAAACAGTGGTTGGCATAAACATAAGAATGTCGCTATTGTAAGAAAGACATTGAAAATGTAATTTTGCATTTTTGCTGGCTCCTATTCATATCTTTGTCTGTTATGCAAAAGCTTTGCTTAATGCTTCTACGACAACAAAACCACTTAAGATGGCTGCCGATGCAGTCAGAACTAAAAGTGTTAGAACTACCTTAGTATCAATTTTGTCTTTTGGACATAATTTCATTAAAATAATCCAGATAGCATCCATAGCCAAAATGAGCACAACAACCCCCCATATGGGAAGTATGGGGTTTGCGCGAGATGTATAATACGTGTTTTCTATTGGGACCAACACCAACTTTAGAGTGCCCCAATAAAATGTTGGCAACAGTAACACAAGGCAGATAACTTCCAGACAAACGAACAAGATTTTGCGTTTTTTTTCTTCCATTGTTTATACTCCTATTTCATTTTCAATCCCATTTGTGCTTTTAGGTAGTCGTCTATGTAGGATGCTGTGATACCTTCATCTGTTATCGCTGGGTGTGTAAATCTGTTATCCCAAGCCCATAATTTATTGTATAAGCCGAATATTATGACCAGATAGATTAAATTTGACCGCTTCATTTTATATTTTCCTAATATATAAGTTTCATTAAATATCTACGAAGGAATCCAACCTCTAAACAAATTCCCCATAATCCACATTGTTAAAATAGCTGCTGAAATAGTAAATACAATTAGTGTCGCGTATATTTTTACGCGCAGGTTTTTCAGCGGCCCATATATCATCGCCATCATCCATAAACAGCCAAATCCCAAAATGCAAAATGGGCCCCAAGGGCTCCAAGGTTTTTCGAGCAAATATCCAAGGAAACTTAAAAACCAACTTAACCACCATGCCTCCCCCAATTCTCCGATTGTCCACAACAATTTCTCAGTATAGTAGAATAAAATCGGAATCAAAATTACTAAAAGCACGACTTCATAAACACTTAATGGAAATTTCTGGTTTTTTCCCAGCATAATTTGTCTCCTTTATTTTGTACTCTGTTGTTAGAAAACCGCAATCTTCCAACTGCCGTCATCCGCTTGGATGAAAATCACCGGATAAAATTTGGTGCCGGCAATGTTACTTATTTCATATACCGCAATATCTCTGTCTCTATACTCAAGCGATAAATCTCCCATGTTATTTACCATATTTTGCAATTTATCCGTATTTTCGTTGAATATATTTCTGTAATCATCCGCCACAAAATCGGCAAAATAAGTAACAGCCTCATCTATGTCACCGGCTGCCAGCGCGGACTTAAACGCTTCAAATGCATCCGTTGGAGTAGGGTAGGTTCTCAGCCAGCGTTGGCAAAGAATCCTCAGGTCGTTTAAATCGATGTATTCGCTATAATCCAGGTCACATTCCGCATCCCAGTTTGTGTTATTTACATCTGTTAGCCACGCGTTGGCAAGTTTTGCGTAATCAAGAAAGTTAATCTTGTAATCGAGATTAAAATCTGCGTTTTTGCACTCATAGTCGCCCAGCCAGAAATAGGCAAAGTATGTCAGGTCGTAAATATCAACAGTTCCGCTGTCATCGAAGTCACCAACAAGTCCAACACCTGACTTTTGCCAGTTATTTGCGAATACTGCAAAATCACCGAAGTTCACAAAATCATCCGCGCTCAAATCCGGACACCAATTTGGCTGCGCAAAAACAGGGCTGGTAAGCAAAAGCAAAATGAGATTAACAATTAAAGTTGCTTTTTGACAATACATAACAAAATCTCCCAAAAGTTCGATGTTAACCAAATCATCGCAGATATTAATCTCTTTGAAAATCTCTGCAAGAATTATTTTTGATACCGCTGCAGCCGAACATTGTGCTTAAAGATAGAAACTGATAATTAGTGCATTCAGAAAGCCCCCACGTATCCGGCGGCAAACCGCCTTCGAGGTAACTGCCAGTATATTCATTTGCATCGAAATACTTGGCCAATTTATCAAAAGCTACAGGTGAACTCCCTGACCATGGACTTTGTCCTCCATTTTGCGCAACCTGTTTTTCTACCCATCCTTCAAATGGATTACCTATTTTTGCCGGAAATTCATATTGCAAATGGCCGAAAATAAAATCATTTCTTGCGTGAGCTGGAACACCCATGTCTTCAATCATGTGAAGTACAGAACCTAACTCCAGAAATGTCATAGCCAGCCAATATTCCCGCCAAAGAGAATTTGGGTCAGTCAATGATGAATCAAAAGTTTCTTTTGCTTCGCTCCATGATTGATTGTTGACGGTTGGTTCTTTACCTGGTGCTGTTCCTTTAATGGCCCATACAATAGCCGATTGCCCGGTTACGTCAAATTCACCGGGGTACAAATGAGTTGCCCATGCAAACAGTTTTGAATAATCAGGGTGGTCAAACTTATTGTCTAAGCCGACATTGTTAATCGGGTCATGAAAATGATGACGAGGTCTAATGCTTGGAAGAAAAGATAAAACATCCAAATCCTCATCTTCAATAACGCTTCCTGCCTTTAGCCATTCCAGAACTGTTCTATTATTCCCACCGGCTGAATGCCCACCTCTTTGTAGCCTGTATTCAATATACATTTGATACCAATCCGGCTGATACCTCAGTTGCGTTTGAATACCATTAGCCATACCAAGTTGATTTTTCATATAAATATCAACTCCAGATCCTTCAACCGAAATGTTTGTCAATGACGGATGTGTAGCTTTATTACCAAATCCCAATCCCTTGTTACTAAATGTAAAAATAATGATGGTTATTATTAGTAATATCAAAATCATGCATTTATTCATTTTTATACCCTCATTTTCAAAAATTTCGCCTTTGTTTATGTCAAATACCGCAGATAGGCGAGCGTTACCATACATCACGGAAGAGGTAACCTATACTCCATAACACCAATACTGACGCCGAAAGGGCAAATACAGTTATGGATAGAATCTTTTTAAGTACCTTCAGCTGGTTGCTCTTAGGACGCCACTTTCTAGTGCCGATAATCCATAATGCATCAAAACCCAAAACCACAAGGGGACCAGCAAGGCCAGAGAACCAAAAGGGTATGAAACGACCTATGACTCTCAATACCAGATATATCCCGCCAATAAATACTATTACTGCTATTATCGTTAGCACAATTATCTCAAACACAATCTCAACCAAATCTCGTCCTTGCCCTTCTATTGTTTCTTTGCTTTCTTTTTCCGTCATAATAATTTCCTGCCCGTTACTCAGAAGTTATATATTTTCCATCTTCCATGTTCATCCTGCACAAAAATAACCGGGAATAGATATGTCTCATCACCAACTTTATGCAGCATTTCATATTTGGCTTTTCCTTCCTCTTGCGAATCCAAAATCAACTCGCCCATACCAGCCGTATATTCTGTAATGTGCGGCTCAATTATCTGGAAAATCTCGGCATACTTATCTCTCGATGCCTCTGATATGAAAGTAAGGGCTTTATTCACGTCACCAGCCGCTAAGACTGCCTTGAATTGTTCCCAGATACCCAGTGGCCGGGTTCCTTTCAGCCAGCAGTCCGTCATCACTGATAAATCATTGTAATCGACCAAACTGCTTGTGTCGAAATCGCCTGCAAGTCCTTCGCCCGTCACCAGCCAGTTTTGTGCCAATTTAGCCATATCTTCAAAGGCGATTATCCCGTCACTATCTAAATCTGTCCCCTGACATTGTTGATATTCGCTGTACTCGGTAAGCCAATACCAGCAAAATACCATTAGGTCATCGATATCTACGGTGTTGCTGTCGTCAAAATCGCCCGCAAGTCCAGTCCCTATCTGCATCCAGTTATTTGCGAGTATCCCGAAATCTGCAAAGTCAGCCCTGTCATCGTTATTCAGATTCGGATTAGGAACATCATAAGCCAAAGTGGGGCCATAAGCTATAAGACAAACAGCCCCAACTATCAGAAATGTTTTTGATTTCCGCATAATAAATTCCCTTCAAATTACAAATTTCCGCCTTTACAAGCATAATATAACTTACCCCGTAAAATAGCGTCAACAAATTTTTTTGATATTCGGGTCCGCCAAGTTCGGCTCGACACTCACCCGACCACGGAAAAAGTAATTAATCGTGCCTGTTGCATAATCAATCGCAGCGCGGGTCATTCGGCAGCCAAGTACCATATGCAGTAGATATCACGTGATAAGTAATAACCATTAACAATCCGATATTCGTTTAGCAGTAATCGGAACGACTACTGTTCAATAATTAAAAAGTCGACAAAAATCCGTCGTACCGGCGGACGCTAAACAATTACACTTTACCGACGACGAGGCAGGCGTTGTGGCCGCCGAAGCCGAGGGAATTGCTCAGAGCGAAATCGACCTTTGCCTCACGGGCCTTCAATGGGACATAGTCCATCTTCAGGTCGCAACGCTCATCCTGATTGTCCAGGTTGATAGTAGGGGGGATAATCGATTCGGTAATGGTTTTTACGGTCGCTATAAGCTCAACAGCACCGGTTGCTCCGAGTAAATGGCCGAGACAGCTTTTCGTTGAGCTGATGGCTAATTTGTATGCGTGGTCGCCGAATGCCGTTTTTATGGCAATACTTTCAGCGGTGTCGTTTAGTTCGGTGCCTGTGCCGTGTGCGTTTATATAATCAATTTTTTCCTTTTCCAGGCCTGCATCGGCAAGTGCCAGCTTCATTGCCATTGCCGCCCCTTCGCCGTTAGTCGGTGGGGCGGTAATATGATAGCCATCGTCGGTGGCGCCGTAGCCGAGAAGCTCGGCGTATATTTTCGCACCGCGTTTGCTGGCGTGGCTTTCTTCTTCCAAAACCAGAATACCGGCTCCTTCGGAAAGGACAAAGCCGTCCCTGTCTTTATCGAATGGTCTCGAAGCCTTTTCAGGGTCATCATTTCGCGTGCTCAATGACCTCGCAGCGCAGAATGAAGCCAGTCCAACCGGAGAAACAGCTGCTTCAGCGCCGCCGGTTATCACAATGTCGCTTCGTCCGTAGGCAATATTGCAAAAAGCTTCACCGATTGCGTGGTTGCTGGAAGCGCAGGCGCTGACGATACAAAAATTAGGCCCCAGTAGTCCGTAGCGGATGGCAATATTACCGCAGGCAGCGTTGCTCATAAGCTTCGGAACGGTGAAAGGTGAAACCTGCCGGACGCCTTTGTTCAGAAGTCTTCTGTGCTGCTCTTCAATTTCCTGAATGCCGCCTATGCCTGTCCCCACGATGACGCCCACACGAGAAACATCTTCCTTCGAGAAAACAAGGCCGCTGTCGTCCACAGCCTGCATCGCTGCAACTATGGCAAACTGTGAAAAGCGGTCCATTCGTTTGCTTTCCCGATGGTCAATGTGCTTCGTTGCGTCGAAGTTTTTTATTTCGCCCCCAATCTTTACCGGGTATTCGCTGACATCGAAGGATTCGATATTGGAAACGCCGCTTTTACCCTCGCACAGCGCAGTAAAAAGCTCTTCAGCAGACTCGGCCAAAGCGGTAACACACCCCAAGCCAGTAATAACTACTCGTCGCCTGTTCATAATGCTAAGGTTGTTAGTTACTCTTGGCTCTTGGAACGCGCTATGTTGGCAATATAGTCAATTGCGGCGCCGACCGTCTGGATTTTTTCGGCTTCTTCATCCGGAATACTCATATCGAATTCGTCTTCGAATTCCATAACCAGTTCGACCGTATCCAGGGAGTCGGCGTTCAAATCGTTGATAAATGAGGTTTCGTGAGTTATTTCGGACTTGTCTACGCCCATCTGCTCACTTATTATTTCGATTACTCTGCTTTCAATTGCCTGAATATCTATCTCATCAGTGCTCACTTGTTTTGCCTCCTAAGCCAAACAGGAATTTATTTGGTTTCCCGCCCGTCTTTGCTCGGCCAAGCCGAGACAGGCAAAGCGGGGTCCCTTTCGTAACTTTACTGTTATCCATTAGCAACAAAACCGGCGGCAACAGTTATTTATTCGCCATAGGCGAATTTATGCCATTTATTATTTTAGGCGGGTATATTACCTGTTAACTTACTCCTATACAAACATTTTTTTATTTTTTTACATTGCCATTCCACCGTCCACGCAGAGCACCTGCCCGGTTATATAGCCGGCCTGGTCGCCTGCAAGAAACGCAACGGCTTTGGCAACGTCCTGCACTGTGCCGAACCGTTTAACCGGGATTACCTGCTTTGCGGCATCTTTTACCGGCTGGGCGAGAATTTCGGTCATTTCCGTCATAATAAAGCCCGGTGCAATGCAATTGGCGGTAATATTCTTTTTGCCGAGTTCCCTTGCAACCGATTTTGTCATACCGATAAGACCGGCCTTGCTCGTAGCGTAATTACTCGAGCCTGCCTGGCCCATCACCGCCGCAACGGAGCTTATATTTATTATCCGCCCGAATTTGTTGCGAACCATAGATTTGGATGCAGTTACTGTCGCCATAAAAGCGGCACGTAAGTTCACGTTGATGACCTTATCAAAGTCCTCTTCGTTCATTTGTATTATCAGCTTATCGCGGGTGATGCCGGCGTTATTGACCAGAATTCCTATCCCATTATACTCGGCGGCCAAAGCCTCGAGAGTTTCGGTGAGCTTGTTCGTATCGGTTATATCTACGCATTTTGTTACAACGCTAAATCCGGCATCTTTGACTACACTTTCAAGCTCGCCAAGCTGCTCGGCGTTTATATCCAGCCCGGCAACGAGACGGCCTTGCTTGAGCAGTTCAAGTACAATTGCTCTTCCTATTCCTCTTGCAGCACCTGTTACAACGGCCAGTCTTTTCTCCGGCATACTTCCAATCTCCCTGTTAAAAAACTAAGAATTCAGCAATCCTTCTACGGCCTGTAAACTGCTTATATTTACAACGTTTATCTTTCTATTGATTCTCCGCATAAGACCGCTTAAAACCCTGCCAGGTCCAATCTCATAAAATTCTTCAACTCCATCGGCTATAAGTTTTTCCATACATTTTTGCCAAAGAATGGGGCAAGTCAACTGTTCTTTAAGCCCTGCTGCGATTTTCTCGGCGCTTTTATAATATTCGGCGTTAATATTAGCAATAGTTTTAATATTCCCAGGCTCCGAAATCCTGCATTTTCGTAACACCTCTTCAAGGGTGTTTGCTGCGCTTGACATCATTTCAGTGTGAAAGGCGCCGGCCACTTCCAGCCGTATAGCTTTTATGGCACCATATTTTTCGGCTAATCTTTCCGCCCGCCCGCAAGCTGCATAACTTCCGCTTATCACGATTTGTCCCGGGCAGTTAAAATTAACGGCCGCCAGAAGCTCTCCGTCACCGGCCTCGGCACAAAGTTGAGTGACCTTTTCCTCATCCAGGCCGATGATACTGACCATCGCACCATTTGTTGCATCAGCCGCTGCCTGCATAGCCTGTCCCCGTTTTTGAACGAGAACAAGAGAATCCTCAAAGCTGATTACTCCTGCTGCATACAGGGCGGTATATTCACCTAAACTAAGCCCTGCTGTTACATCCGCTTTTGCAGCAGGGTTTGTTTTAATCACTTCCAGCAGGGCCGCCGAAGTTACAAAAATCGCAGGCTGGGAAACCGTTGTCGTATTTAATTTTTCTGCAGGCCCTTCGAAGCATATTTTGCTCAAGTTGTATCCGACGATAGCATTTGCCCTGTTAAAAATCTTTGCCGCCGAGTCGAATTTCTGGGCCACCTTTTTGCCCATTCCTGTAGCCTGAGCTCCCTGCCCCGGAAATAAGAAAGCAGCTTTCATAATTCGTATCTTGTATTTCGCATTTCGTATCTTCTCGTATTGAGCGGGCACGGAACCGAGATTGCGTTAGTTCTTTTTACGCAATATGCAATACGCATAATACGATAGTTAGAACTCAATTACATTTGCTCCCCAGGTCAGACCCGCTCCAAACGCTACGAAGATAATAATATCTCCTCGCTTGATTTTACCCGACCTGATGCACTCATCGAAAGCAATCGGCACCGAGGCCGCTGACGTGTTGCCATATTCGGCTATATTCAAAAACACCTTTTCTTCAGGCAGCTTCAAACGCTTCGCCGCAGATTCAATAATCCTTGCATTCATCTGGTGTGAAATGACCATCCTAATATCGTCAATACTCAATCCGCAATGATTCAGGCAGTCGTTAACGGCCTCAACAATCCGCCGAACCGCCTGCTGATAGACCTCTCTGCCCCTGATTTCCATATAGATTTTTTTCGGGTCTTCCAGCTTCTTGTCTGGAGGGTAGCGGGAACCGTATGCCTGGCAGTTCAATGCCTGCCAGCAATCGCCGTCTGATGACATAGTGCTGTAAATAATACCCTTACGCCCATCTTCGCTTCTTTCGATAATAACCGCCCCTGCACCATCTCCGAAGAGGATACAGCTTGTTCGGTCATCCCAGTTGGTAATCTTACTCAAGGTTTCAGCCCCGATTACAAGGGCGTTTTTAATTCGGCCACTCTCCAAAAACTGCTGGACAATAGATAAACCATACACGAATCCGCTGCATGCCGCTGCCAAGTCAAACACCCACGCCTTCTTTGCCTGCAGAGAGCGCTGCACGAAGGATGCCGTTGAAGGAAAAACCATCTCAGGTGTAATAGTGGCGACAATAATAAGTTCAAGCTCTCCGGCATCAAGATTTGCCGCAGCCAAAGCCCTCTTGGCCGCTTCAGTGGCTAAAAACGCCGTAGTTTCGTTGTCGGTTGTAATGTGCCGAATCTTAATGCCCGTCCGAGTGGTAATCCATTCGTCTGTTGTCTCCACCGTCCTTGCCAGTTCGTCATTCGTCAGTTTTTTCGATGGTGCAAATGAGCCGTAGCCGGTAATAACCGCACGGTAAACAGGGCTTCGTCCCTTAACTTCCGTGTTCATCAGATATCCTTACAGATGTGGTTGACAAATATTCGACAATCTTATCGTTGATTTTTTTCGTATGGTATGCTTTGGCCGTCAAAATAGCGTTCTTTATTGTTCTGCTTTCACTTGCCCCGTGGCATATCAGTGCTGTGCCGTTGATACCTAAAAGCGGCGCTCCGCCATATTCGTTATAGTCATATTTCTTATAAATACGCTTCATTACAGGCTTGAACTTCATAGCAAGCAGCAGCTTTTCCTGGCCAAGCTCATGCTTTATCGCCTTAAACAAACCGTCAACAAGCCCCTCAGTCAGCTTCAAAATAACATTGCCCACAAACCCCTCGCAAATCGCAACATCGCAGACACCCTTGAAAATATCCCTACCCTCGATGTTCCCGATGAAGTTTATATTCGTATCGGATTTCATAAACTCGCGTGCCTTCTTAACGACCTCATTACCCTTCGCCTCCTCCTGGCCGATACTCATAAGCCCGACCCTCGGATTCTCTATCCCCAGCACATGCTTGGAATACACCTTGGCCATAACGCCATACTGATAAAGATTTATCGGCTTACAGGCAATATTCGCGCCCACATCGCATATCGTTACAGGCCCCTCGAAAGTAGGAAAAACCACCGCTATCCCCGGCCGATTAACACCATGCAGATTCCTCATCCGCATCTGGAAAGCAACGATACAAGCCCCCGTATTACCTGCCGAGATGACTGCGTCAGCCTCGCCAGTCTTGGCCATCTTCGCTATAACCGCAATCGAGCTCTTGTGCTTTTTCCGCAGACTCTCTATCGGCGCCTCGTCCATATCGATAGTCTCCGGCGCGTCAACCACGGATATGGTTACTCCGCGCAACTTCAAACGGGATAGCTGCGCCTCAATTACATTCCTGGTTCCGACAAGTATAATCTCGTCATTGTTACTGAGCAGCTCCGCTGATTCCACCGCCCCTGAGACAATAGCATCCGGCGCATTGTCACCGCCCATTGCATCAATTGCAATACGCATCTTTTACGCCTTTTCCTCCTTGCCTAACTTCAGCGTTGTTTTAGGATTGACATAACCGCAATTTGTGCATGCTGCGTGCGGCAGCTTAGCCTGGTCACATTTCGGACAGACCGAATAATTGACAGCTCTCAGCCGATGATGGCTTCGTCGGGTCCGTGTCCTGCTTTTACTCGTCTTTTTTGCTGGTAGCATATCAATTGCTCCACACTAAAAACCATTAAAAATAATACTGAAAACCCCCTAAATAGTTGACTGTTACCCCTTTGTCAAGTTAAATTTGTCTCACTCAGTTGTTTGCTCCAAATCCGCTGCAGCCTTATGGTGTATAAGACGGCCCGTTTATTAACCACTGCTCTGCAAGTAACATTAGGTCTAGCATATCCACAATATTATCACCCCAGGGAGTAGGTGCAATATCCGCATAGGGTTTGTTAGGTTCTTGTTGCCATTGACAGGCTAAAATCGCAAAATCCTCGAAATTTATAATATCGTCACCATTAATATCAGCCCAAAGCGGCTGCATTGGAAGCCAGTCGGCGGAAAAACAGGCAAAATCCAAAAAGTTTACGACCTTATCGTTATTGAAGTCGCTCCTTATATGTGGTCCTTCGTTAAGCCAGTCTTCGCACATTATCCCAAGGTCGCTCAATGTCATAAGACCATCATTATCCAAATCAGCCAGCTTAGAAGCATCTGTTATTAACTCATTATATGTTGCATCATCAATTGGAAAGTTTAACGCCTCGAAGTCCGGGCGCAAGTCCTTTGAGAAACCATAGCTTAGTGCTGCGGCCATAAGCGTTGACCTGAAAGTATCAGCCGCTGGATTATTGTGCAGACGGTCGTATCTGTTCTCCATGTCCCCGTTGAACAACTGCAACAGTTTCATCATTTTCTTCAGGGGTATCCTGTAACCTGCCCCGGAATTCTCTGCCTGCTCACAGAATTTGTAGGCGATTGTCATAAATGTTCCGAATGTTTCATCTTCCGGAGTGTCCGGATTGTTCCAGGAGTAAAAATTGGCTCCGCTGTCTATATAGTCTTTGTATGTGTTTCTTACGAGTTGGATGGAAGAAATGGCGCTGTTTTTGATTTCAAGGATAATATCTTCACTCAAACCGTAAAATTCCGCGTTATTTATAATTTCGTATGCTGTCGCATGCTGGAATATCTGTGCCATCGACTCCGAATAAATGGCGTTTGCGCAACCGTCGATTTTACCGCCGTAATAGTAATCAGCTGGTGAATTTAGGGTGAAATTATGCCCCATCTCATGCATAAATGATGAATACTCAATTGTGCCCCCAAGAGCATAGTCGCCGGCGCCAAACGACACAGGGCTTGTAAACCAAAGCGAATACATCCCTCCGGCATCAGGGTCTCGTAAAACGACCTGCTGAAAACCTCCATTAACGTTGGCAATATCGCTATCGACCAAATCTTTTTGAATGAACGCTGCAACCGTCAAAACATATTCGATTGTTGTACGTGGTACAATTTCGAAAAAGCTGTCGTCAAAATGCGTCAAGGTTGCCGGCGGAAAATATCCAGGCATTCTGCTGTCCAGACTAACATTACTATCAGGGATGGTCACCTCTATATCCGAAGGAAGATTCACCGGACTGATTTGCGGTGCCGCAAAACGAGCCAGTGTTTCTGCGGTATCTGTCCCTCCGCCGGAATAATGTGAGGTAACTATTATAATGTAATTATGCGTTAAGTTCGTGTATGTGTGTTGCATGGGAAACCCGCCTTCTTCCGGCTCAGACCCGTCACCCCAGTTCCACGTAAATGGTATATTAGGTTCCTGTGAATCACAGCCGTCAACAGTAACTTCGCCTGTGTTCGCATTTATCGATTCGACGGTTATTGACAGTGTTGAAGGCGGACCGAATAACTGCTGCTTAAAATCGAATGCCTCCGCCTTGGCTGCTGTTATCACCAGACAAATCAGCACAACTGTTATTTGTAATCTGGAGCTGCTCATAAGAATGACAACTGATTTGTTGCCTCCCGTTATGATCTCTAAGAAAATTATTCTATCAATTTTATTCCGAATTTTCAATTAAATTCCGTCTCTCTTTTTTGCCTCTGGCGATCAGCGACTAACAATTTTTTTCTTTCGCCTTTTTCCCTCTATCGTCGTATAATTACCTTTCACCGTTAAAACAAAAAGGAGATATATATGGACCTCGAAGAACTAAAACAATTCATAAAGCAGGTTAAATGGGGTTTCCTGGCTACAACCGATGGTCACAAAGTCGGCGTGAGGCCGATGGGTGCTGTTGCCTGGAAGGAAAACCAATTTCTATGTGCCACCTTCGCAGCTTCCGACAAGGTCGCTCAGCTTGGGAAAGTCCCTTATGGCGAATATTGTTTCTGCGATTCCACCGGCAAACACGTCCGCATCGCAGGCCCTTGTTCTATAAGCACCGACAATGACGAAAAGCTCTGGCTTTACCAGACCCTTCCAGACCTGAAGGAGCACATCTCCGACCCCACTTCGCCGGACTACGTTGTAATAAAAATGACCCCCGACAATATCCGCGTTATGAATCCAGATTTTTCATACTCGCAGGTAAAACTAAAATAAACGGTGAGTATGATGACGATAAATTAAAGGAGGATAAAACTTGAGATGATATTATAACGGGCATATTCGTAGTTTATTTTTAAGATGTTAGAAAGGACAAAAGATGGCAAAGAAAATCAAGATTCCAAAAACCACGTCAGAAGCAGGTCTTTTAATTATCCATGTAATACAGGAAATCTTCAGGCAGATTGACAAATACGGACCAGAAGTTATTAAACTTCTCGCAAGGATTTTAAGATTCCTTGGGAAATGGGGCTTTGCAGGAATACAGTCTTTAAGAACATATTTAGATAAAGAGGAAAAGAGACTTAGTACTGCTGCTAAGACGAAGGTTGTTAAAAGTAAAAGACCTAAAAAAGCAAAAACTTCTGTAAAACGCAAAGCGATAAAAAGAAAAAAGCCAAAGGCATAAAATAGAAGGAAAAATATAGGTAATATTATGATAAAATCTCAAAAACCTAAATCGTGTTGAAGGTATAAGAAGTACAATTAAGAAAAACGGCTTTCCGATTTGGGTTTTGACTTTTTGGCTGATTCGGTTACGATATTGGCCGAATGAAAAAGATTATAGCCGACAGAACAAGCAAAATCGACGCAAGCGGGATACGGAAGGTCTTTGCGTTAGCAGCTACACTAAAAGACCCAATAAACTTCTCAATAGGTCAGCCGGATTTTGATGTGCCGGAACCGTTAAAAGAAGAAGCGATAAAGGCAATCAAGGCAGGGCAGAACAAATATTCACAGACGGCGGGTGATGCACTTCTAAAAGAAAAGATTAGTGAATTAGTAAAAAAAGAGATTGGATGGGACAGGCCGGCGGTCCTGGTTACAAGCGGAGTGAGTGGGGGGCTGCTGCTGGCGTTTATGTCGCTTATTAATCCCGGCGATGAGGTGATTATACCAGATCCGTATTTTGTAATGTATAAGCATTTAGTCAATATGCTGGGCGGTAGATGTGTTTTTGTTGACAGTTATCCGGCTTTCCAGCTTCCACTGGAGCAGATAAGCAAGGCGATAACCAGCAGGACCAAGATAATTGTAGTCAATTCACCCTGCAATCCGACCGGCGTAGTATATTCGGAAGAGCAGATAAAAGCCCTTGCCAAGATAGCAGCGGAAAAAGATTTACTTGTTATAACCGATGAAATATACGATAAATTCTGCTACGACGGCAGCTGCCCAAGTATAGCTAATTACTACGATAAAACCCTGCTAATGCGGGGATTCAGCAAAACTTATGCGATGACAGGCTGGAGACTGGGTTATGTAACGGTGCATGAGTCACTACAAGACATAATCGAACAGATGACCAAAATACAGCAATATACTTTTGTCTGCGCGCCGAGTCCGTTTCAAAAGGCGGCAATGGCAGCCCTGGATTATGACGTAAGCGATTTTGTGGTAGTATATCGGAAGAAGAGGGATCTTATTTTTGAGGGATTGAGTGACAAATTTGAGTTGGTTAAACCGGGCGGAGCTTTTTATGCATTTGTTAAGGCACCGGCAGGGGGGTCGGCAACAGAATTTGTGGAAAAGGCAATCGCCAATAATGTTCTGGTTATACCGGGCAATGTTTTCAGTGAAAAAGATACACATTTTCGGATAAGTTACGCAACCAGCGATGAGAAAATACAACAGGGGATAGAGATTTTACGCGGATTAGCGTAATAAAATTGCAATTGGGGCCAAATTTAAAAAGCCGCTTGACTGGTCAAAGGGAGGAGGTAAAAATACCAAACAGGTGTCAGCTTATAGCATATAGGAAAAAAATATGGTTAGGGATATAATTTTTGGGTTGGTAGGGGGGCTGGGTATGTTTCTTTTCGGAATGGGGCTGATGTCCGACAGCCTGAAAAAAGCTGCAGGTCAGAAGCTGCGAAAGCTTCTTACGGCACTTACGAAACATCGTGTTATTGCGGTTCTCATTGGCGCTTCGGTGACGTGTCTGATTCAGTCGAGCTCCGCCACTACAGTTATGACGGTGGGGTTTGTTAACGCGGGTCTTTTGACGTTAAAACAGGCGTTGTGCGTTGTTCTCGGCGCTAATGTAGGAACAACATTTACGGCATGGCTGGTGTCCGGGCTGGCTGTGTTTAAGATAACTACGTATTCCATGCCGGCCATTGGCGTGGGATTTGCGATACGGATGTTAGGGAGAACCCAGAAGGTTCGCAACATCGGTTCAATCCTACTGGGCTTCGGGATTTTATTTACCGGTATAGATTTTATGAAAGAGGGCTTTAGCCCGCTGCAAAACAACGAACGTGTTCATAGTGCACTAATATGGTTTGGGCAGTATCCGATTTTGGCAATTCTGGCAGGTACGGTGGTTACAATGCTGCTTCAAAGCAGTTCAGCGACTATCGCAATGATTCAAATACTTGCGTTCAACGGTGCATTCGGCGGTGACTGGCCGACGGTACTGAGAATTGTAGTACCCTTTATTCTTGGCGACAACATAGGCACGACGGTTACGGCAGAAATTGCGGCAATTCGCACGTCTGTAGCGGCGCGTCGAACAGCACGCGGACATACGTTATTTAACGTTATCGGGGTACTATATATGCTTCCGCTGGTGTGGACCGGGTGGTTCAGCAATGCCGTAGAATGGATTACGCCTTTTAAGCTGACGCAGGGGACAATCATGGTTCACATAGCTGTTGCACATAGTGCGTTTAATGTATTTAACACAATTGTGTTCCTTCCGCTTATCGGCTGGCTCGAGGCCATAGTGGTCAAGCTTGTTCCGGCTGAGCCGCAGGACGTTATTGCGAAGCCGATTGTTCTGGAGGAACACCTTCTTAATACGCCGGAGATAGCAATTGACCAGGCAAGACATGAAATCGTTCGGATGGCAAAGGTCGCGAAAGAAGCGGTTAACTATGCCATCGAAGGCCTTGAAGAAAGCGACGGAAAGAAACTTGAATTGGCGCGAAAGACAGAGGACGTTACCGACACTTTTCAGTATGAAATCACATCGTATCTTGCGGAGCTTTCAACAAAAGGACTTTCCGAAGAATTATCTATAGAATTGCCGGTTCTTCTGCATACGATTAACGACCTCGAGCGTATTGGAGACCACGCCGTCAATATTACGGAAATTGCCGAGCGGAAAATCAATCAGAAACAGTCTTTCAGTGATGCGGCGCAAATGGAAGGATCTAAGTTAAAAAGTGAAATAAACCAAATGTTCGATTACATTTCAACCGCCCTGGAAAACACCGACATACAGGCGGCCAATGCTGCACTGGTCAACGAGAAGAACCTTAACAAGATGCAGGTTGATTTTCGCCGCAGCCATGTAAAGCGTATGACCGATGGTTTTTGTACGCCCGAGACAGGTTTGATATTTATAGACTTCGTCGACAATATCGAAAAGATTGGCGACCATCTTACCAATATCGCACAAGCGGTAATAGGCGGTCTGCAATGGGACGGTGTTGGAACAAAGAATCAATGAGGTTAAAGTGAAAGACCGTCTTTGCAGACTGTCAAAAAAAGTAACTTGACCAGTCAGGCAAAACAAGCTAAAACTACCGCACGAACTGTGCGCGATGCATAGATAAGACAATAGGTTATAAAGAGATTAAGGAAGGGAAAATGAAAATTTTAGATAAATTTTTTGCTCCATCACCATTTATTCAACTGCACGAGCACTCGAAAAAGGTGCATGAGTGCGTTAAGTTGCTACGTTCTCTGACAGATGCGTTAATAACGGAAGATTACGAGAAAATTGAGGAATTGCATAATCTGATGTCGAAGACCGAGCACGAGGCCGACCAAATCAAAACAGAATTGCGCGACCGCATCAGCAAGATGTACTTTCTATCGGTAGGGCGGCTGGAGCTGAGTTTGTTTTTAGCTTATCAGGATGATGTGGCCGATGCTGCACAGGATTTTGCGGTCGTGCTGCTGTTACGCAGGACCAAAGTCCCGGAGGAAATCAAAGAGGAATTTCTGGCGTTTGTAGAGCAGGTTATCAGCGTCAGTGAACATTTAATGAACATCGCAGAGAGACTTTCCACCCTTGCCGAGGCTGCCTTTAGCGGCGAGGCGGCCCAGGAAATGCTGGATGCTATTGAAAAAATCGGAGAGGAAGAATGGAAGGCCGACCGGTTGGAAAGGAAGCTTGCTCGCCATTTTTACAGTATGGAAAATAAACTTGATATTATGACAATAATCTTTCTCGAAAAATACTGCAAGACCCTCAGCCGGGTGGCCAATAATGCTGAGAAGACTGCAAAATACCTTCGTCTTATTATTCGCAAGAAGTAGACCCTGACCCTGTAAAGGAGTGAAGCGGGTGTGGAAATTCTCGTTATAGTAGCAGTTGTAATCGCCTTCTATATGGCCTGGAACATAGGTGCCAACGACGTCGCAAACTCTATGGCTTGTGCGGTCGGGTCCAAGGCGATACCTATCTTCTGGGCAGTAGTGCTTGCCGGGATATGTAATTTTTGCGGAGCTGTACTTGTCGGCAGCCATGTTACCGATACAGTTCGCAAAGGAATAATAGATACCCAGGCATTTGTTCATAATCCACGAACGCTGGCTTATGGGATGGTCTGCTCGATGCTTGCAGCAGCGTTATGTTTGAATTTAGCATCTTATCTCGGCATGCCCGTTTCGACTACACATTCCATAGTAGGTGCGATTGTCGGATTCGGGATTTTGTGCGCCGGCTTCGGACACGTTCACTGGGGCAAATTAGTACAGATTGTGGCGAGTTGGTTCATATCACCACTAGCAGGGGGGGTAATGGCCTTTTTTATATTTAAGCTGATATCTCGCTATATACTATCAGTAGAAAACCCAGTAATAGCAGCACGTAAAGGCGTACCTATTTGTGTATTTTTTACATTTATAATATTGATTTTAGCTATTATTTACAAAGGTTTGAAAAACCTTCATCTGGATTTAAAAGGCCCGGAGGCTATAGCGGTGAGTGTTCTGGGCGGAAGTATTGCTTCCGTAGCTTCGGCTTTGCTCGTTAGAAAAAGCAGCAATTGTAACGGGGAGCTGACCTACGAAGAACAATTGGCTCAGGTAGAAAAAATTTTCGCTGTTTTAGTGATTATAACATCGTGCACAGTAGCATTTGCACATGGGACCAATGATGTGGCCAACGCCATCGGACCATTGGCAGCGGTGGCAGAAATCGTAAAGAATCATTCAGTTCCTGGTAAAGTCCCGGTAAATATATGGTTTTTGGTACTCGGCGGGGCAGGTATTGCTGCCGGTTTATCTATGTTTGGTTATCGTGTGATGCGTATTGTCGGGACCAAAGTAACGGAAATTACACCTTCACGGGGTGTTGCAGCCAGTTTAAGCGGTATGACGACGGTTTTAGCGTGTTCTAAAATGGGACTTCCAGTATCGACTACTCATACACTTGTAGGGGCAATAATAGGAGTGGGATTAGCCCGTGGTATTACGGCCATCGACCGCAAAGTAGTCGGGTCGATTTTTACGTCCTGGTTTGCTACAGTTCCAATAGCTGCGATATTGACTGTGTTAATTTACCTGGTTGGTCAGTGGCTATTTTGGTAGACAGACAGTAATAGTTTTGGTTGCCGAGCCAACAATAAAAAGATAGAATTACGCATATGAAGAAGCCATTTCGGAAATTAACGGTTGTTTTGTCGGCTCTGCTTTTATATCAGACTTTGTTTGGTGTAAATGGGCCGAATAGCCTTTCTATGAAAGGGCGGCCGGTCAAAGCGGCGGTGATTGTTTGCAAAGGGATGATAGATGATGGGCTGTTTAAATCGATTAAACGAAGGACACAAGTATCGCTCGATGCGGGAGCAGAATACCTGATATATGAAATAAGCACATACGGGGGGCTTCTTCAGTCAGGGGACGATATATCGAAATACTTTATCCTCGATGTCGCTAAAAAGGCCCATACCGTTGCCTACGTGACGACCGAGGCGATATCGGCCGGGGCAATGATAAGTGTTTCCTGCCAGGATATAATAATGCGAGAGAGTACAACCATAGGCGATTGTGCTCCCATCCAGATTGGGGCCAAGCTCGAAGGCGTCGAGCGGGAAAAAACCGAGAGCTTTACCCGTGCGGCGTTTAAGCGTGCAGCCGAAGCAAATGGCTACCCGGATGTTCTGCTGAAGGCAATGGTTACGATGCAAACAGAAGTTTACAGGGTGAAGAATCGGAAAACGGGCGAGAGAGAATTTTTTGAAGGGCATCAGCTGCCGAATGATTCAAAAAAATACGACCTAGACGGTAAGGAATTGATTGTTAAGGATGATGAGCTGTTAACGCTTACCGCATCTGAAGCTTTTGAATACGGTGTGTCGAGGGCGGTAGTTGAGGACAGGGCAGGGGCCCTTGACTTTTTGGCGGAACGAGATGTTGTGACCTTTGTCGATGAGCCGATGGTGCTTGAGACGCTGTGGTCTGAGGAGATGGTGCGATGGCTGAATTCCCCGGCGGTAATGGGTATACTGGTTATGCTGGCCTTGCTTGGTGTCTATATTGAATTTAATACGCCGGGCGTCGGTCTGCCGGGGCTTGTAGCGGTTATATGCTTCGCGATTATAATAGGCAGCAAATACTTCGTCGGGATGGCGAACTGGGTCGAGGTGGCATTATTTGTTGTGGGCTTGATTCTGCTTATGATTGAGATATTCGTGCTACCCGGATTCGGTGTGGCAGGTTTCCTGGGGATAGCGTGTATATTGACGGGCCTGTTCGGTATGCTTGTCAAAAATCCGCCGGACAGAGTGCCCTGGCCTGAGAGTCAGCTCGACTGGCAATTATTCAATGAGGGTGTGCTGGGGTTGCTGTTTGGTTTTGTTGGGTTCGTTGTTTTTGCGTGGATTCTTACAAAGTATTTGCCGAGACTGCAGTTCCTCAGCGGGCTAATACTTATACCTACTGCTGCACAGCAGGGCGGTGGAGTGAAAGTCAGTATGACCGCACCGCCCGAAAGAGAAACTATCGGCGTGAATGTCGGCGATGTCGGTGAGGTAATCACGACATTGCGACCTGCGGGAAAAGCTAAATTCGGTGATGCAATAGTCGATGTTGTTGCTGAAGCCGAGTTCCTTGACAAAGGAACAAAGGTCGAGATAATTGAAATTCACGGCAATAGAGTTGTGGTCAAAGCTGCAACGAGTTAATTAAAGGGATAAGCTTATGGATTGGTGGCTTGCTTTTGCTGTTTTTCTGTATTTTGCATGTGCGGCATTGATAATAGCTGAAGTGTTTGTGCCGAGCGGGGGGCTGATAAGTATTTGCGCACTGGCGTGTTTGATAGGCGGATTGGTGATATTTTTCCGTCACAGCACTACAACCGGCTGGACAGGTGTAATTATTGCTATCATAATGATACCTGCGGTTTTGATTGTCGCTTACAAGATATTTCCGCATACTAAATTCGGCAAGAGCGTTACCCTTGCACCGCCGGAACGTCAAAAGGGCGATGCCATAGCCGATACGCCTGAACTAAAAGAGTTGCTTGGCGCTGTAGGCGTGGTCATTACGCCTCTGCGGCCGGTGGGGATGTGTGATTTTTCAGGACAAAGAGTTGAATGTGTAGCCGAGGGCAGTTATGTTGATAAAGGCAAAAAGATTAAGGTCATTCATGTAGAAGGAACACAATTGACTGTTCGTGTTATAGAAGAGAGCTGAAGGAAGGGCAAAAAATTTATAATTTAACAAATACAATCATAGCAATAGATAATCCTAAAAGAGTTATTGGATTGGTGGTTTTAGTTACTCTTATAGTTTCAGTATTGATATCCATTTCACTGTTTTCGAAATTTTTCAGAATATGGCTTCAGGCCAAATTGTCCAGAGCTGATGTCAAGTTCGCTGAGCTTATTGGAATGATGCTTCGAAAAACCGATGTCAAAACCATAGTCTCATCAAGAATAACCGCAGTTCAGGGAGGTTTGAATCTAACAATACATGATTTGGAAAATCATTATTTAGCTGGTGGGAATGTTATAAAAGTAGTACAGGCATTGGTCTTGGCCGCAAAGAAAGGTATTGACTTGTCTTGGGAAGATGCTACCACAATAGATTTGGATGGTCGTGATGTTCTTAAGGAGATACAGTCCACAGCAGGTATAAATAATATAGAAGAGAGCTAATGAAAGGGGAAAAAGATGAATAATTTAGCAGATACAATCCTTGCGGCAGAAAACCCAGTAAGAGTTGTCGGAGTGGCAGTTTTAGTCATTCTTGTACTTGTAGTATTAATATTCTTCCTGCTGTTCTTGAAGTTTTTCAGGTTATGGCTGCAGGCCAAATTATCCCGAGCCGATGTCAAATTCTCCGAGCTTATCGGGATGTGGCTGCGAAGGGTCGACACGAGGACCATAGTTATAAGCAAGATAACCGCTGTTCAGGCAGGCCTGAGCCTAACCACCCGCGATTTGGAAAGCCATTATTTAGCCGGCGGGCGTGTCCCAAATGTAGTACGCGCATTAGTTGCTGCTAACAGGGCAAACATCGATTTGTCATTGAAAACAGCAACTGCAATTGACCTCGCAGGCCGGGATATCCTTGATGCCGTCCAGACGAGCGTCAATCCGAAGGTTATTGATTGTCCCGACCCCCAAAAGGGCAAGGATACAATAGACGCCGTTGCCCAGGACGGTATTCAGTTGAAGGCAAAGGCGCGTGTAACGGTGCGTGCAAATATTCAACGATTAGTCGGCGGAGCAACTGAAGAGACGGTTATTGCACGTGTAGGTGAGGGAATTGTAACTACCATCGGCAGTGCGATAACTTATAAGAACGTGCTGGAAAATCCGGACCGAATCTCTAAGGCGGTTTTGGCCAAGGGCCTTGATGCCGGGACAGCTTTTGAGATTCTATCTATTGATATTGCGGATGTCGATGTAGGTGTGAACGTCGGGGCGGAGCTGCAGAAGCACCAGGCCCAGGCAGATTTAGTTCGGGCACAGGCCGAGGCAGAAAAACGCAGGGCCATGGCATTTGCACGTGAGCAGGAAATGCGGGCGCTGGTCGTTGAGAACGAGGCAAGGGTACCGCTGGCCATTGCCGAGGCGTTCCAGAAAGGCAACCTCGGCATTATGGACTATTACCGGTTGAAAAACATAAACGCAGATACCCAAATGCGGGATTCTATCGCAAAGCCGAAGAAGCCTGAGTAAAACAGGGAATCAGGTTATCAGGAAATCAGGTTACGGCCTATGAGCTATTGTTTGGCACAACTTTTATCCGAATTAGGCGGACAAGCTCTGGCTGCCCGCAGGAGCGACGACAAGGATATCGGCTGGATGCAAATACTTGTTTTTGTGATATTGTCGGTTTTCTGGGCGCTCGGCAGTATCGTCAAGGCAAAGGCGAATAAGTCCGCACCGAAGGGGAAAGAACAAACACCCCGTAAGCCGGTGCGTAAAGGTCCTGAGAGAACCGTAGACATACAAATACTTAAGCAACTTTTTGGGCTACCTGAGAAGCCTGCGCCAAGCGGTCAAGGCCGCCCACAAGTGGCTAAGCCGCAGGTCCGGCCAGCAAGCAGAAAACTCATCCGTCCGGCTACGGCACGCTCCGCCGTGATGAGTCCGCGACCTGTGGCAGGACGGAAAATACCTGCTGAAACCAAAGAAGCTGTTAAGTTTCCCACCTTTGAGGCACAACCGACGCCGGAAAAAGTTCTAGGGCTTACCACTGAAGTTGCGGCAACGGCTGATATGCCGCAGACAAAGTATCTTTCTGAGATTCTGTCTGATTACGAGGACCCTAAGAAGCTGAGAAGGGCGATTCTGCATTACGAAATATTAGGCAAACCGATATCACTTAGAGAGCCATCGGAACATACCATTGGGTTTTAAGCTTTAGGCAAGATATTAACTCATCAAAACATTTGCAGTAAACAACGTCTCATAATATATGTTATGTTTCATTGGATTAATTTTGGGTCAGAGATGGCCGATTTGTGTATTTTTGACTTTTTAACGTGTTTTACGGCCCACTATAGTTGATTGTTGAGTGACTGAGAGGCAGTATCGGCCAGGTTATCCCACATAGCAACCGCCCTATCTAACAGCCCCAAATTTTGAAGAACTACTGAAACGTTAACTGTAGCATCAGCAAAGGTGAAATTATTCTCCAATAAACGATTGAGATTAATCAACGACGATGCAAACTTGATTTTGTTACAATAAAGCAAAGCTACTTTATAATGTAGCTCGAGCGTATCCTTATTAAGACAATTAGGGCCGATCAGCAGTTCCAATGCATCGTTTCTACGACCCGTTTCGAACAGACACGCAGACAGCTTGCTCCTGGCTCTGGCATAGGTTGGATTTATCTCCAGAGCAGTCAGCAATAACTTGACGGCCTCGTCCATCCTTCCAACGCTCATCATTAAAACGCCAAGCCTATAGTGTAAATCAGGATTTTGCGGCTGGTGAGAAATTTGCTGCTTATGGATGCTAATTACATCCTCAACAAGGTTGATTGAGTCATTCTCGAGCAAGCTGATTGAATCGTACTCATTATGAAACAGCAAATTTTCAGAAAAGTCTGCTTTGAACTGCAAGGTGGCTGTTTCAGCAAGCAACAAAGAGCTATTGGCGTCAATTGCCGCAGCCAGTGATAATGTTACTAAGGCGCCTGAGATGTTGCCGGCTAATTTCTGGGCAATTGCGAGTCCGATATACGAATCAACTATCTGGTCATTTATCTCCATCGCTCTATTAAATTGCTGGGCGGCGAGGCGCTCGTCGCCTATCTGCAAATAGTGTGTTCCAAGCTTTATAGTTGCATCCAGAAAACCCGGGCAAAGGTGAATCGCATCTTCATAGTGTGAAACAGCTTCCGCTGTGGCACCTAACATACTAAGCACATCGGCGTATTTAACAAGCAAATCCGCCCTTTCGGGTTGTACAGCCAACAAATCTTCAATCTGCTCGGCTGCTTTATGAAGCTGTCCGTCGGCAATTAGCTGGTCTAAAGATTCATCTTCAGCGTGAAAATTGTCCGGATGTATTAAGATGGCGGTGTTAAATATTTCAACGGCCTTTACATATTTGGCGCCGGCAATATACAAATGACCAAGCTCCAACAACGTTAACAAGTCATCTGGATATTCATTTCTTAACAGCTCATATTCGGTTATGGTCTTTTCCAGTTGGCCATTTTTGAAATAAATAGCAGCCAGTCGTTGCCTGGGAAGCTGCAAGTAGTTTTTAAACTTCAAACAATCCTGATAAAATTCCGCAGCTTCAGATTCTTTGCCGAGGCGTTCATAACAGTGCCCAAGCGCATAAAGAGCCATTGTATTATTCGGTTGACGCAGGTAGATTGAGTTTAATTCTTTGATGGCATTATCCAGCTGGTTTTCATTCATACACATTGCCGCTGATGCCAATCGCCCGCGTGTGCATGTGGGATTTTCAAAAAGATACAGCCTAAGCTGCTCCTGAGCTTTATCTACCTTTCTGCTGCCCATCAGCTCGATGACTTTGTTTAATTGCTGCATCTGTACGAGTTCACTGTCATCTTTTAGAGGTCCGGCTAATTTCAGCCCGTGCCATATCAAATCGGCTGTATCGACCGTCATCCCCCTGCCGAGAATTTCCAGCAATCTACTCATACACCCTCGCCAAGCAACCCAGAGAACTTATGATTTATGCTCTTGTGTTCTTGTGCTCCTCCTTATTCTTTTGTGCCTTATGCACTTGTTCTCTTCTAACGAATATCGACTATTGCACCATGATTGTTAACTGGTGGTTGCCTAATTCGTTATCTGAATGTCCAATTTTTGACGGCATACGTGGCGATTGTGTGTGATGTAGGGATTATTGCGGTCCAATCCACCGCAGGAGATTTGCGGACTTCACCCCCCTGCCGGTTGAAAACAACCCGCAAAATCCTTAAAACCCGCAAATTTAAACCATTTCAATATAAATTGCAGCTTATGTATATACTATGTTCGACAATGCTCACCATCCCGAGGATTGTTAATCTGCTTTTTGTAATTGTGTCTGTTTTTCTATCTCGCTCAAATATGCCAATGTGCGTTCAAGCTTATCGGTCAGGTGTTTTAGCTTCAGCATAGTTTTAACTCGTGTTACAAGCTCCAGTTTATTCACAGGCTTGCTTAGAAAATCATCCGTGCCAGAATCAATGCCGCGTTCAATATCACCGAGTTCATTAAGCGCCGTTACCATTATCACGGGGATATCGCTGGTCTTGGGGTCGTTTTTTACTCTCTTACAGACCTCAAACCCACTCATTTTAGGCATCATTACATCCAGTAAAATCAAATCAGGGGCACTGGCGCCTATAATCTCCAGCGCCTCTATGCCATCATGCGCTGGGACAGTCTGGCAGTCGATATCTTCGAGATAGGCCTGCAATAGTTCAAGATTTTGCTGATTGTCGTCGACAACCAACACTACCGGTGTTTTTTTCTTTTGCTCTTTGCCTGACTTTACCGGGTTCATAAGAAGCTGCTCCTATTTTATTAGCGTATAGTGTATAGTTTTTATATTAGCCAGCCAGAGCCTTTAAAATTGCCGTGCAGAAGGCCGGCAAATCGTCTGGTTTGCGGGATGTAATCAAATTGCCGTCCACAACACACTCGGCATCTACATATTCAGCTCCGGCGTTTTTGATGTCGTCTTTAATTGCCATAAAACAGGTCGCTTTCCTGCCTTTGTAGATTTTTGTGCTGCACAGCAGCCATCCCCCGTGGCAGATAGCTGCTATAATTTTACCTGCATTTACCATATCGTTTGCGAATTTTATAACATCATTGCATCTGCGCATAAAATCCGGAGCAAATCCGCCCGGCACAATCATACAATCATAATCAGCGGCATTGGCCTTGCCGGCTTCAACATTTGAGGTGCAGGGATAGCCCTCTTTCGAATGGTATTCTTTTTTTGTCTCAGCCGCAACGAAATCGACCTTGAACCCCCCTTCCCTGAGACGATAGTAAGGGTACCAGACTTCGAGAACCTGGTACATTTCGTCAACCATAATAGCTATTTTCTTGGCCGCCATTTTTTAACGCTCCAAAACTATCTCTGCGATTAAAACGTCTGAATGATAATATGTCAACACTTTTGGTTGCTGTTTTCTGATTGACAGAAACTACTATTGCGACTAATTAAGCTTGAAAAAGGTCAAAAATGGACGAAGCAAACGTACTTTTGAATGCATATTATGAAGCCCTGTATGAGAAGCTAAAGGCTAATAGACAGCTCCTGGCGACGGGAATAGAAAAGCTGCTGAAAGAAGAGATTGCAAAGCGACAGTTCGGCAGCTTTGATGAGGAAAAATTCGCTGCATATCGTGATGCGTGTTTAGCTTTTGTAGATGAACGGCTGGAAACCTATAATCCGATTGGGGTTCAATACACCTTTGACCGCATCAGGACAAAGGAGGCTGCTGACCTGGAGCTGCAGCTTAACCGGTATGACAGCCAGGCGGAATTTAAGGCCTTGTTGGAAGCTGTGCATACTAAAGCAGAAGTTGAGATGACGGAAGAAAGAATGCAGGAACTGGCCGAGGAGCTAATCAGGCAGGTCGGGGCTTTCCCGGATGGGAGTATTATATCCGCTTACGAGGCCGAACCTGCTCTCGGGAAACTGCCGGACTACATCGTGGCACGAGCAATCGAAGAAACCGTAAGGTAAGCAAACATTCGGCTGTTTTGCCCTTGATAAGCTGTAAATTACGGCTATAATTCGAATAACTTGAATATATTGTGGTCGGGGCTCGTAGCTCAGCGGTAGAGCAGTGGACTCATAATCCATTGGTCCAAGGTTCGAATCCTTGCGGGCCCAGTCTTAACTGGTCTGATATCCAAGTAATGGCAGAGCAAATTTGGTGCAGGAGTCAAATTATGACAAAAAAGACTATAGTTTTTGTTTTAAGTATTTCAGCTTTCTTTGGAGCAGGGTCATATTTGCTGGCTGAAAATAAGATTTCTGAAATTGCTTATGAAAAGCTGCCATCTATAAAAGTCCTTGTGACCAATCCTGCTGCCATACTTCGAGAGAATGAAACGGTCAGTCTGAGCTGGAATGAAATACAAAAAGCAGAACCCAACCTGACAAAAGATAATGTTGCTGTTTATGAGATTCAGACAAAGCGTTTTTTAGTCACACAGATTGTCGAGGACGGCGCAAAAAAAGAACTGCTGTTCCAGACAAATCTGGAGCCGGGTGAAAAGAAATATTTTGAGATTATAAAGCAGCCGGAAGGTTCGGCTAAACCTGTCTCTGAGATTACGACTTTCTGTCGGTTCGTTCCGGAGCGAAAGGATGACTTTGCATGGGAAAATGACAAAGTAGCTTTTCGTATGTATGGACCAGCTCTTGAATATGAGACCATTACCTGCGGGATTGATGCCTGGGGTAAATGTGTATCGACACCGGTTATTAACAAGTTCTACAAGGCGGAGAATTATCATAAAAATTACGGGCAAGGCGGAGATTTTTATAAGGTCGGCAACACTCTCGGCTGTGGCGGAATGGCCCCATTTGCAGACGGCAGGATTATATTGCCTCGCAATTTCAGCCAGTGGAAGGTGATTGCAAATGGACCAATCCGCTCTATTTTTGAATTAACCTATAAGCCGTGGCAGGTTGGAGGAAAAACTGTCAGTGAAACGAAGAAAATTTCTATTGATTTGGGCAGTAATTTAAACCGAATTGAATGTCTCTATAGCAGTGCGGATACCGAGCATCTGACCGTTGCTGCAGGGATTATTCTTCGGGATAGCAGCGACTGGAAATTCACAGATGCGGCAAACAGTACCATCGTTTATTGGCTCCCAGCCGATGGAAACTATGGAATGATTGGCTGTGGAGTTATCTTTGACGCAAATGCCAAGACAAAAGTATTCGAAGCGGACAGCCATCTGTTGTTGACCGTTGACCATTCCTGTCAAACACCAACGGTTTACTATTCCGGTTCCTGTTGGGATGAAAACAAGGAGTTTGGAACATTTGAAAAATGGCAGCAATATCTGAAAAATTTCAAAAAGCGTATCGATAATCCAATTCGGGTACAAATCCAGAACTAATCGCAGCTTATTTGGAGAAAAATTTAATGGAAGTCAGATATTTACCCGACCAGGTTCGTTTTTGCAGAATGACGACACAGGAAATACGTAAAAGTTTTCTGGTTGAGTCGTTGTTTCGGCCTGATTCTATTGAGATGGTTTATTCTGATGCGGACCGTGCGATTGTAGGCTCTGCTGTTCCCGCCAGCCGGACATTGGAATTAACATCGGCGGATGAGCTGCGGGCGGACTATTTCTGCCAGCGTCGTGAGCTCGGTGTTTTGAACATCGGCCGCTCCGGCACTATCACTGTTGATGGTCAAAAATATCAAATGGCTAATTTAGATTGCCTCTATATTGGTCGCGGTTCGAAGGAAATTTTATTTGCCAGTGACGATTCTGCCGCCCCTGCTCGATTCTATTTACTCAGCTATCCGGCTCACAAGGGATATCCTACGTCGCATATTCAACTCGAACAAGCCAGTCCCGTGCATCTTGGCTCAAAGGAAGAATCCAACAAGCGAACGATTTATAAATACATCCATCCGGAAGGTGTCAAAAGCTGTCAGCTGGTAATGGGATTTACTGTTCTTGAAGCCGGCTGCGTCTGGAATACTATGCCCGCTCATACTCATCAGCGCCGGACAGAGGTATATATGTATTTTAATATGCCTGAAAAAGCCCGTGTATTCCATTTCATTGGACAGCCGAAGGAGACCCGCCATATTACTGTTGCCGAAGGCCAGGCTGTCATCTCACCCAGCTGGTCGATTCACTCCGGTGTTGGAACCTCAGCTTATACCTTCTGCTGGGGTATGGGCGGTGAAAACCAGGATTTCGATGATATGGACCATTTAATTGTTGAAGATATTTGGTAACGGAAGGGAAGTTTGATGATTTTAGATAAATTCAGATTAGATGGTAAGGTCGCTATTGTTACAGGCTCATCTCGCGGTCTGGGCCAGGCTATGGCCGTCGGCCTTGCAGAGGCCGGAGCAGACATTGCTTTGGTTGCTACACAGGGTATGTCCGAATCTAAAGAGCAGATTGAAAGACTGGGCCGAAAATGCACTGCGATTAACGCAGATTTGAGTAAAAAAGAGTGCGTTGATGAAATCGTCAGCACCACTGTTCAGCAGCTTGGCGGAATTGATATTTTATTTAACAATGCCGGCATTATTCGTCGGGCACCATTTATGGAATTTACGGAAAAAGACTGGGACGATGTGATGAATATTAATATTCGCAGCGTGTTTTTCCTCAGTCAGGCTGTCGTTAGAGTAATGATTGAGCAGGGTCGAGGTGGAAAGATTATCAACATCGCATCCCTGCTCAGTTTTCAGGGCGGTATTCTCGTGCCTTCTTATACTGCATCGAAAAGTGCTGTTATGGGCCTGACGCGCTTGATGGCCTGTGAATTGGCCAAATATAATATCAACATCAACGCTATCGCTCCGGGATATATGGAGACCGAGAATACCAGAGCACTTCGTGAAAATAAGCAGCGCAATAAAGCGATTCTCGAGCGAATCCCCGCAGGACGCTGGGGTAAACCGGAAGACCTCAAAGGAATCGCAGTATTCTTAGCATCCGCCGCATCAGATTATATGAACGGCTTTACCGTTGCCGTTGATGGAGGATGGCTGGCAAGATAGTGTGTCTTATAGAGGAAGATTCAGTCAAATCAGGAGAAAGTGTGGATATCAAAAGTACAATGGAAAAGCTTCTACGTGACGGCTTTATTCTTGTATTCAACCAGGACAAACTTGATGTTGTCGATACAGCGCAGGCACTGATGAAAGCAGGTATTCATAATATGGAGATTACCTGCAGGATTCAAAAGCTGCTGGAGAAAGTCCGCAGGCTTAAAGAGGAATTTCCCCGATTTTGTGTCGGTGTTGCAAGCTTAATCGATTTCGCCCCAGTGTTGAATATCTATAATCGTCAATATAGTGATGATCCTTTGCCGACGTTGGAAGAAGCTGTTGAGGCCGGGGCAGACTATATTGTATCTGCAGCTAATTTCAGTGACGAAGCTTATAAAAAATTTTCAGGCAGAGTTGTGTTGATTCCAGGCTGCGGTACTGTCACCGAGATTTTGGAGCAGTATTCAAAGGGAGCTAATAGCTGTAAGCTTTTTCCGGCAAAGCAGATTGGCGGGCCCGCTTACATTAAGGCGATTGATACACCTATTCATAAAATCATTAGTATTATCCCTACCGGCGGCACTGATTTAGAAAATATTCCAGATTATATTTCTGCGGGTGTTCTTGTTCTTGGCGGTTCTTTCAGTATAATTACCAGAGAAATATTTAAGAAAATAATTGATGAACAAGACTACCAGTTGCTCTCAAACCAAATGAAGATAGTTAAGACCCTCATAGATGAATACAGAGCAAAAAAGTATCAGGGGCTGGACTTCAAATCTGATTCTCTGGACCAGATTTGCCGTGCAACCGGAAGAAACTTTAATATCCGCAGATGATTAGAAATATGAGGATTTATTTGTTTAGATGAATTGGTCCAGGGTTCGAATCCTTGCAGGCCTAATAATGTGGCGAACTGTGAGTAGAGTAACAATCACGTATCACGAATTATCGGGGCGATTAGCTCAGCCGGTAGAGCAGCTGACTCTTAATCAGCGGGTCATAGGTTCGATTCCTATATCGCCCATTATTCAACCCCTGAAAAAGCGCAGCTTATAAACAAAAGTAAATCGCGCACACTAAGCGATATAGTTGAGCCTTTTAAAAAAGCAAAGGATTGTGAGCAAAACACTCACAATCCTTTGGTTCGCTGACATACACCTTCTCGTTCTTCACTCCTCCTCTTCAAAGCACATTAAAAGTGCTTTTCGGAAGACTATTTATGAGTGCCAGCACGCTTCGGTCTGCCAGCCTTCTCATCACCACTCTAATCTGATATGGGAGCATATTGAAACTGAATACGAACGTCAAGTAAATTTTTGACAAATTTTATTAAAATTTCAATTTTTTTCAGCACCGCCACCACTTCATATTTGTAACATGCTAAGTTCTTGTTTCTGCTGCATTTACTGTTTTATTCTGCCAATCCTTAATCGTTGCGTTACTTAATCACGCTAAGTTAAACACAGCTGTTTTCTTATATCTTCCAATTTCCCAAAACATACAAGCTCATCACCTGCAATGATTCTCGTATCAGCTGAGGGGTTAGGTATTGTTTCGCCGCCTCGCACTATTGCTAAAACATTGATACCGTGTTTTCTTAATTGTGAGTCCGAAAGTGTTTTCTCAAGTATGTTACCGCCAGAACCGGCAGCGACTTTCGAAACGCCGTACCCCCCTGTTGCTATTGCGAGCTCTTCGAATGAAACAGACTTAATAATTTCCCTCTTTACCATACGTTTTCTTAGAGCATCTGTTAACCTTCGGGCGAATTTTGAATTGGTGAAAATCTTGTAAATGATATATATGGCGACAACAATAATTGTCAAATTTATCCACGGCATAAGACTAAACGAAAGAAAATCGGATAAAAAAGGGATCTTTGATGGTCTTAAAGAGTTGGCAAAGGTTGCTATCATAGTAACGAGGCCGGCATGGCCTAAAACTATAAGGATAGAAGCAATGCGCCGCCTTTGAGGAACTGCTGTAATTAGTTCAGCCTCTTTTGTCGTAAATCCCGTTGCTGTAAAGCATGACAGGGCCTGAAATTTTGCAAGGGACCACTCTAAACCGGTTAATTGAAAAGCAATTGCTCCGATTCTTACGACAATAAACGATACGATAAGAACGCTTATAAACAATACCAGATTCATATACAAAACTCCTTAAATTGCCGCCAAAAAGAACGTTCCTGAACAACTCAAAGCCACTTCTTTTTTCTGAAGTAAATCAACATACCAATTGCGACTATAATCATGACCACCAGGATGGACGGATAAGCCCATCGCCACTCAAGCTCAGGCATATATTTAAAATTCATCCCATAAATCCCTGCTACAAACGTCAATGGAATAAATATAGTGGCGATTATGGTCAGCATTTTCATTACAGCATTCATACTGTTGCTGACGCTTGATAAATATATATCAAGCATGCCGGAAACCACATCACGAAGACTTTCTACCGTATCCATAACCTGTATTGTGTGGTCGTACGTGTCCCGTAGATATATACCAGTAGTTTCACTGATAAGTGAAGACTCGTTTCGCTGCAAGCCGTTGATCAGCTCCCTTAAAGGCCAAACGGATTTTCGCAAAGATATCATTTCACTCTTAAGTTTATGGATTTGCTGAAGTGTCTTTTGCGTAGGAGCTGAAACCAGCTTTTCTTCCATAGACTCGATTTTCTCTCCTATTTTCTCCAAAATAGAAAAATAGTTGTCAACCACAGCGTCCATTAGCGAATAGCAGAGATAGTCCGCCCCCATTTTTCGGATTCGCCCTTTTGAGTTTCTGATTCTGTCTCTTATCGGCTCGAAAACATCTCCAATACGTTCCTGAAATGAAATCACGAAATTCTCACCAAGCACCAGACTTACCTGTTCCCCTTCAACCGCTTGATTCCCATCACCGTAGCTAAGCATTTTCAGAACAATAAACAAGCATTTTTCAAAATCTTCGAATTTAGGCCTTTGGTTCGTATCCAGAATATCCTCAAGAATAAGAGGGTGAAGCTCGAATTGTTTGCCGAGTTTCTCTACAATATCCACCTCATGAATACCATCAATATTAATCCATGTTACCGTGGGAGTTTTCTTAAAGTGGAAACATTCTTCAATGGAGGATACTTGTTTTTCCTGGAAGCTTTGTTCGTCATAGTCAATGAGAGTAATCCTTACGGATTCAACTTTTCTTTCTCCTGTATGAACTAAGGTCCCCGGCGGCAGACCTATATTTTTTGAATGTTTCTTAACAGGTTTAGCCATTGTTATTCACCTTCACCATTATATTCCTGACTATCGAAAATGGAAAGCTTATCATTTGCCGCAGCCCTTCAACTGAAGACAAGGTCCGAACCTGACCGCTGACTTCGGCAAAAAGCTCATTCATAACTACTTTTTCTTCAACTTCACCGGCCTCTTTTATCATTGCTAATCTATGAAGTGAATATAAACCAATTACGAATGCCAGTGCAAAGAAAAAATCCCATTGTTGAAGGTTAAGCGTTGGCAATGTAAATATGCGACTTGGACCGGTATATTTCAATGTCCATTCAAGCTGGCGATTGGCGAAAAAGTCTGCAAACTTTCCGCCTAAAATAGGAGCTATACCGGCCGCTATAGAGTTCATAATCGTATTTGCGGGAAGATAAGTTGTCGCCTGACCTTGTGGCGCTAACTTCAAACCAATATTGCCCGAAGCGAGTGACACGCCAGCCGATGATAATCCCATTACAATGTGGATGACAATTAAAAGCGGTATCGTCAAAAAGTACCTTTCCGGCATTGTTGTAAACGTCCATGCTAAAATCGACAATATAAATAAAGGCCCACAGATGGCAAGGACTGATTTATTGCTAAACCTATCTGTGTACTTTCCCCAAACCTTGAGAAAAGTAAAATTCAAGACCTGACTGATTATTGAAAGAGCGATGATAAATGACATACTCAATCCCAGACGTTTGAGCATATACACCATAAAGAAAGGTCCTGCCAGATTTACAGCAAAGTTCCAGGAGCACATAAATGCGATTAGCTTGCGAAAATTCTCATCCTTAAACGGCTGAGTAAGCAACTTTAAAATCCCCGGCTTCTGCTCAGGTGCGGGCATACGTTTTTCCGGCGTCCGTGCCAGGAAATAAATCCCCATCGCACCTGCTCCGAAACCAAACAGGAACAGCATTGAATATCCTTGTATCTCATAATTAGGAAGCAGCTTTTTCCACAAATCCAGATAACCGGCGGCGACGAAACTCAACACAATCCCGACACCAGTTGCCAATCTCATTCGTTTCGAGAAGAACGAACCAAGTGTATTTTGCGGTATAAGGTCTCTCATCCACGAATTCCAGCTACAGCCGGAAACCGCCCCAAAGGCAGAAACCGCAACTATCGCTCCGAGCAGAACAGCAAGACCGGTTTGCTCACTAAAAACAAATGGTATTAAGGCGATTATTAACCAGCATATCCTGCTTAATCCCGCTGCAAAAAGAACAATCGCACGTCTGTTGCGTGTTTTCTCAACCAACAATATCGAAGGCAGTTGAAGCATCTGTGCCAATGTCCCAATAGCCGCCAGCAGACCAATCACCAGATTCGATGCACCAAGCTTTATCGCAAAGGCTATTAAAAATGCTCCTCCTGTAAGTGTCCCCATCGCCTGTGAGGCTATACCGTCCCTGATAACATAACGCAGACCAGATTGAACCTCCTCATCTGTTAGAGCATCTTTAGGTTCAATTCTCATAGTTCCCTTATTACCGCTTCTTAGACTCCGTCTGCCCCCCCCTACTTTCACAAACTCCAAAGATACAATATCTGCGGTGTGTTAAGTTCATATAACGTGGATTTGTCAATTTTCAAGATATTCCTGCTGCGTGAGCTTAAGAGGTATGCCAGAGAAAACGGCTTGCGGTATTCCACTACACGGGCCTTTTCAATTCCCGCCAGCAACTGAACTTGTTCTATAGCCTCATCAATATACCCAATTTTGTCTATTAGCTTCTCGCTTAGCGCTTCCTCAGCACCATAGATACTGCCGTCAGCCAGGCGTTTGATATCGGCCAACGTAAGCGATTCTCTGCCCTCGGCAACAACCTGCACGAACCTGTTATAGGCAGGTTTAATTAGTTTGTCTTGTATATATTGCCGCTGTTCTTCCGTGACCGGCTGGAAAGGACTGGGCCAATCTTTCTTTTCACCCGACTTGAAAATGGCCGGCTGAATACCAAGCTTTTCCTCCAGCAATTCCTGTATAACAAAATGGCCCCCAATCACGCCAATCGAGCCGGTAATCGCCGTTGGCTCAGCTACGATTTTGTCACATCCTACTGAAATATAATAGCCGCCCGAAGCAGCAACGCCCTGCATAAACGCCACAACCGGTTTATCTTCCTCCTTACGATACTTTCGGATTTCATTGCAGATTTGGTCGCTGCCCGAAATTGTTCCGCCCGGTGAGTTCACACGAAGAATCAGCCCCTTTATCCGACTATCACGTTGTGCTGATTTTATCTGCTTGTACACATCCTGAGCTTGTTCGTCATCGATTACGCCCTGCACCGTGATAACCGCAATTTTAGCCGTTCGCGGCCCGGTTTGTATAACTTCTTCGGTGAAAACACCTTTTTGCCCTGTCGCAAAAACCGCAACCACGCCAATCAGCATCAAAAATAGTGCAATATTTGCCACTACTGACAGGCTGAGAATAATACCCCAGAAAATTCTCCAGCCGGTTCCTTTTTTAGGCGTTTTTATTACCGGTGGTGTGACTTGAGCTGCACCGTAAACTGGTTCTGATGATTGCGGCTGCAACGGTTCGGTATGATTATCGTTCTGCTCAAAATCCATAATAATCCCTTTCTAAGTATATATTGATACTTCAGTGTAGACTGAATAAACTCTGCTGTCAATAGGCAGTGTTGAGGCTTGACAGCGGCGATTTTAACTCTAAAATCACGGTCTATGACTGATTCCGTCCAACGGAAGAAAAAGAAGAAACACAATCCTTTTATGGATTTGCTTGTTTATCTTGCATTGCGCCTCCTTGTGGTATTTCTTTATCTTTTCGATGTCGAGACCAATCTAAATACCGCTTGTTTTCTCGGCCGATTATTATGGAAATACTACCATCGCGGCCGCAACCGGGCCTTGGACAATCTTCGCGCAAGCTTCCCAGAGAAAGATGAACAATGGATTTGGGAGACGGGCCGGCGAAGCTTCGAGCATATTGCAATGCTGGCGATTGACATTTTGTTTACGCCTCGATTAGTAAAAAAGTATAACTGGCGGAATTACTCACAGTATAAAAATGTTGAAAGGGTCAAATGGCTGATGCAGCAAGGCCAGGGGCTTTTGATGGTTGCAGGTCATTACAGCAACTTCGAAATTATTGGATATCTGCTGGGGCTGTTTGGTTTTAATGTTTACAGCATTGCTCGCCCGTTGGACAATAAACTTATTAACGATTACCTATACGAAGTTCGCCGGCGGGCAGGCCAGAAAATAATCGACAAAAAAGGTGCGGCTAAGTTGATGGCAAAGACAGCTTCGAGCGGCTCAACTTTGTGTTTTATTGCCGACCAGGATGCAGGCAAAAAGGGAATTTTCGTTGACTTCTTCGGCCGAAAAGCCAGCACCTATAAAAGCATAGGATTAATTGCTATCACCAATAATATACCCATAGGGGTGGGCTACAGCAGGAGAATTGGTAACCGTTTTTACTTTGAAATAGGGATTAACCGTATTATTTTCCCTGAAGAATGGGCTGAAAAAGACGACCCGCTCGAATGGATTACGGCAGAATACACCAAAGCAATTGAAAACTTCGTACGGGAAGACCCAAGCCAATACTGGTGGCTGCACAGGCGATGGAAACATCAGCCGAAAAAAACGGCACATAAAGAGCAGCAAATTGCACATTAAATAATGAAACCGAAAATTCTCCTGTTAAATCCACCGATTTATGATTTTGCCGCTTATGATTTTTGGCTAAAACCCTATGGCTTGTTGAGCATAGCAGGATACTTACGCGGCAATGCAGATTTCGAACTGTTTGATTATCTCGACCGTTTGCATCCATTTATGGCCGGGCGGAAAGAGCAGCAATCCGACGAATGGGGGCGGGGTCGATTTTACTGCGAACAGGTTACAAGCCCCCCCTGCTTAGAACAAATCCCGAGGTATTTTCGGCGATTTGGCCTGCCTCGTAATATGTTTCAGGATTTCCTGACAAAACGGCAGCCGTGCGATTTTGTATTTATCCAGACGATGATGACCTATTGGTATAAAGGCATTCAGGAAGTAATCGAGGATGTTCATAAAGCCTGGCCGAAAGCAAAAATCATACTGGGCGGCAGCTATGTTACACTCTGCAGCAGCCATGCACAAAAATTAGGAATGGATTTTTTAATACAGGGCAACAACCTTCAGTCATTATGGGAATATCTAAACATTGCACCGGATTTGAAACAGCCGGCATTGTGGCAGGTCTATAAAGTTTTGAATGTTGGGGTCTTGAAGCTGTCTGACGGCTGCCCTTTTAACTGCACTTACTGCTCCGTGCCGAAGATTTATGGCAAATTCAAGGCACGATCTTTGGAACGCTCCCTGGCCGAATTACAGCTTTTAGTAGAGTGTGGAGTTGAGAATATCGCTTTCTATGATGACGCTTTGCTTTTTGAAGCTGAAAAAGTCTTAATGCCGTTTTTAGAAGAAGTGCTGAAACGTGATATTCAGGTGAATTTCCATACACCCAATGCCCTTAATGTACGTTTTATCACCAGCGAACTGGCCAAACTAATGGTGCAGGCCGGGTTTAAAACCTTTTATCTGGGTTTTGATTTACAATGGCAGCAGTGCACCGGCTCAAAAGTCTCTTGCGATGAGCTTGCACAGGCAGTCAGATACCTCACCGCCGCCGGAGCGAAGCCGAAAGATATAACCGCCTACCAGATTCTCGGCCATCCGCACGGTGACGTTCAGGAATTGGAAAAATCGATGCGTTTTGCAAACAGCCTGGGTGTTCGCGGGATGCTGGCGGACTTCTCACCGATACCCGGAACACCCGACGGCGAGTACTGCAGGAAATGGGTGAATATGGATGAGCCGTTGTTTCACAATAAGACTGCATTTCCTATTATACTTTTGGGCTTCGATGAAACAAACCGACTAAAAGACCTTCAGAGACAGTTGAATAGAAAGCTTACATCGGTACGATTAGAAGAATAGTAGGTTTCGTTCGCATTTTATGATATATTTGTGGTATTACTTTTTTGCATAGATACTTACTATCGGCTTTTACTATTCGTTAGGATGAGATGTGCAGTCGTTAGCCAATAGCATGAAAAAGAAAGCATTATTATTACTGGTATGTGCCTTTTCGCTGGGGATTACCGGCTTTCTTGCAGGATTAACCCGCGAGCAGTCGTTTATAGTGTCGATATTTTCATTTTCTATTTTGGGGACATTATTGTTCTGGGATTTCAGGCTGACGTTTGTGTTCATAGGAAGCGGGATACTTTTTCTAACTCGCACCGTTGATGCGGAAAGTTTTATAAAGTTTGCTTCTTTGGATGTTATTATTTTTCTCATCGGAATGATGATTGTCGTGGGAATGGTGAAAGAATCCGGAGTTTTTCACGAATTAGTAGGATTCCTTTTGAATATGAGAAATCTTGACGGAATAAAGCTGATGATTATAATCTCGGTTCTCTCGGCGGTATTGTCTGGATTGATGGGTGAGGTCACCTCCATTATAATAATGATGGCTGTTATACTCGACATAAGTAATTCGCTTCGGATAAATCCGTGGCCTTTGGTCATATCATCAGTGTTGACGACAAATATCGGCTCGGCCTCAACATTATTGGGAAATCCAATCGGGATATTGATAGCTCTACGAGGCGGCCTTACATTTGAAGACTTTCTAACGCACGCCTTGCCACTTTCAGTAATTATTTTAGCAACCACTATTTTAATTCTCTGCCTTTGGTATAGGGGTTACATAAAAGAGATTTCTGCAAAACTTAAGGTTGCAGAGAAGGGCAGACTTACCTCATTCTCCGTTTCTTTTGATTTAAAGAAAAAGATGAGTATAGCAATTTTCGGAGTAATGATATTGCTTATCGGCTTTCATAAAAGATTAGAAGTCCTGTTCGACATTCCGGAGAACAAGCTGCTAATCATTTTACCGGTTATCTTCGCAGGTATAGTTATGCTATATCGCCGCGATAAGGCACTATTTTATATAGAACGCGAAGTTGAATGGAAGTCACTGTTGTTTTTCATTTTTCTCTTTGCGCAGGCCGGAGTTTTTCAATCATCGGGTGTAGCAGAATTCTTAGCAAAAAGACTCGTAGAAAGCGTGGGAAATCATCCAGGAACTATGTCTGGAGTAATTTTGTTTTCCAGCGGGATTTTGTCGGCAGCTCTCGACAATACTGTAGTTGTAACCTCTTTTATTCCTATAGTGAAGAACCTGCATATTCTGCATCTCGGCTTAAAACCATTGTGGTGGGCTATGCTGTTTGGTGCTTGCTTAGGGGGCAATATTACTGCGATTGGTTCTACAGCAAATATTGTTGCTTTAGGAATGCTTGAGAAACAGCAGAATATGAAGATAAATTTCCTGGAGTGGTTGAAATTAGGGTTGTTAATTGGTATGGTCAGTATGCTAATCGCGTATTTTACTATAGCTTTCCTGCCCAGTTACTTTCAATAAACGAGGTGGTTTGTGAAAAAGAAAAAGTCAATTGCGATTCTTACAGGCGGCGGCGATTGCCCGGGGACAAACGCGGTAATCAGGGCGGTTGCGAAAAAGGCAATTCTTGAATTTGGGATGGAGGTCATCGGCATAGAAGATGGTTTCGAAGGTCTAATTCACCGCAGATGGCGAAAACTTAAATATGGGGATGTCTCGGGAATTCTAACACTCGGAGGCACGATATTGGGCACATCCAACAAAGCCGACCCATATAGATATTCTGTAGGAAAGGGGAAAAAACCGAGATTTCGCGACGTTTCTAAAATCGTGATTGCGAATATTAAAAAACTTGACGTTGAATCTCTGGTATGTATTGGGGGCGACGGCACATTATTTTTGGCAAACAAATTTCATAAGGATGGCGTTCCTATTGTTGCTGTACCGAAGACTATAGACAATGACCTGCGAGGAACGGATGTAACATTTGGCTTTGATACGGCTGTCTCGATTGCTGCGGAGGCAATCGACCGGGTGCACACCACGGCCCAGTCGCACCATAGAGTGATGATTGTCGAGGTGATGGGCCGGACCGCTGGCTGGATTGCGTTATATGCGGGAATTGCGGCAGGCGGCGATATTATCCTTATCCCTGAGATTCCCTATGATATCAAATCGGTCGCACGTAAGGTCAGGCAGCGGCACAAAATAGGCAAAAGGTTCAGTATTGTTGTTATTTCTGAAGGGGCAAAACCTAAGGGCGGTAAGGTCGTAGTGCAGAAAATTGTAAAGGACAGCCCTGAACAGGTTCGTCTGGGCGGGATAAGTTTCGTATTAGGCCATCAGATTGAACAGGTAACGGGTGTAGAAACTCGTCAGGTTGTGCTGGGGCATTTACAGCGAGGCGGCTCCCCCACGCCGACCGACAGGGTTCTTTCTACCCGGCTGGGCACAAAAGCGGTCGAGCTGATTAAGACCAGACAGTTCGGATATATGGCAGCAGTGAAAGGTGATAATATAGTTGCTGTCAGCCTTGAGAAAGTTGCCAAAGGGCCGAGGAATGTTCCTGCGGGACACCTCTTGATAGTCACTGCACGGTCGGTAGGAACGTGCTTCGGTGACTAATCGGCGTTTGATTTTTCATCCCAAATTCTGTATCTTTATACAGTTATGAACAGTCAAACTGTGCACATCATAAATTTCGGCTGTCAGATGAACAAACTCGACACGGCATTGGTTACTTCTGCACTTAAAAATGCCGGTTTTAGTGCGGTTGAGGAGGAAAAGAACGCTGATGTTGTCTTGATAAATACCTGCTCGGTTCGAGAGCATGCAGAACAGCGGGTTTTTTCACATCTCGGGTTTCTGAAACATATCAAAAAATCAAAGCCGGATATGGTGGTCGGCGTAATCGGCTGTATGGCGCAGCGGCTCGGTGCGGAACTGCTCGAAGATGAGACAGTCGATATAGTCTGCGGGCCGGCACAAATACCACAAATAACCAAGCTCGTAACCAAAGCACTGCAGGAAAAGAAAAAGGCCCTTGCAATAACGGAAAAAATCCGCCAGGGGCCGCCGGAAAACGAGGAGCTGGAAAAGTTTGAAATGGTTTTCGACAGTAATGATTCGCAAGTCCCTGCACAGGCATACGTTAGAGTAATGCGGGGCTGTAATAATTTCTGCTCGTATTGCATTGTGCCGTACGTGCGTGGGCCGGAGGTGTCCCGCCCCCCTGCTGCTATTGTTGAGCAGGTAAAACGGCTGGCCAGCGATGGAGTAAAAGCAGTTACGCTGCTGGGACAGATGGTGAATGCTTATAAATACGATAGTTATTGCCTGGCGGATTTGCTCAGTATGGTAAGCGAAATCGATGGGATAGAATGGATAAGATTTGTCACAAGTTATCCAACTGAAGAATATTATGAGCAAATTCTAAAAGCTATGGCGGATTTGCCGAAGGTGTGCAATTATCTGCATATGCCGGCGCAGAGCGGCTCGAATAAAATTCTCAAAGCGATGAATCGTAACTATACAGCCAGTCGGTATTTAGAGCTGATAGATAAGGCGAGGAATATCGTGGCGGGGATTGCAATTTCGGGTGATTTTATAGTTGGATTTCCCGGCGAAACGCAGGAGAATTTTGAAGAAAGCGTGAGTCTTGTTGAAAAAGCGAAGTATAAAAACTGCTTTATTTTCAAGTATTCACCTCGGCCTGGGACGACGGCGGATAAACGGCTGCAGGATACTGTATCAGAGGTGGTTAAGAGAGAACGTAACATTAAACTATTGGCGGTGCAGGAGAAGATAAGTGAGCAGTTGAGTCGGCAATTTTTAGGTAAAGAAGTGAAAATTCTGGTTGAGGGGCTGAGTAAGAAGGCCGGAGCTGGTCCTTATGGGGACAAGGCTTATCCGCAGTTGGTCGGGCGTACGGCGGAGGATTGGATAGTCGTATTTGACGGGCCGGTGAGTCTGGCTGGTGAGTTTGCTCAGGTGAAAATAACGAGAACGAGTCCGCTGACTCTTTTTGGAGAGATGAGTTAGATAAACACCATCACCGGGAGGGCTTATCCTTTTGTTTTCCTTTTTCCTTTGGTTTTTCCTCAGTCGGTGTTGCTGCCGCTGCTGGTGCTGCTCCAGCCTGTGCTTCCGGAGCTGCAGATGCTGCTTCTATGGCGGCTTCTTCTTTCACAGCCTTGCGGCCGGCATGACTCTTGCGATGGGCAACTTTCGGCAGTCCAAAAACGGAGCCGCCCTCAGACCATCGCTCTTCATCCTTTAGTTTCTCAACGCGCTCCGCCCGTGTTAAAACGTTTCGATGCCTCTTTAAAGCACCCTTGATTTTTAAAGAACGGTCAACAGACATTCAATATTTCTCCTGAAAAACTAATCACTGAACTTCTTGCCGTATGCATCACTGAACGGCTTGCTGCCGAATGTTTCATATCCCTGCGGGGCCTCGTATTTAGCACCCAGCTCAATTATTTTCTGTTTTGCGAGGTAACCATCTGTCCCAGGTTTTTCTGGATTTTCGTATTTATCACTGGTAACCAGATAGTACCAATCGCTGATTTTTACTATTTCGGTTTCTATACCGAATTGGGCAAAATACTGCCTTACCGGCTCTAAATCAGCCCTTAGCTGGTAAGTTTGTATCACAATTCGGTTATCACCTTGTTGCTTAACCGGCCCAGCTTTTTGGCTAACCAGCGGCACCGGCGCTTTCTCTTCAGCCAGAATAACTCCTTGCGATGCGCCAGCCGTCTGCACATCTGCCGAGATTTGTTCAGATGAGCCGGCTGCCTTTTGGCTGCTTCGATAAGTTATTTGACCCAGCCGAAACACTACTAAAACCAACAGAACAAGACCCAAAAGCAACGCAATCACCAGCTGATACGGCATCGATATCTCAATCCTGCCGGCGTTGAATTGCACAAATCTCGGCCTATTGAGCCACTTTGCCGTCCTTCCACGCATCCGGGGTAGAAACTTTGTTGCAGGCTGCTTGTCTTCGTCGGCTTTCCCCGGGTGCAAAGGCTCCAAGGTCTTGTCATATCGCGGCTTAGGCCATGCCGATTTGCTCATTACCTCGTAAAGAGCTCTTTTTTCACGGTTACGTGTCATAACCCAACCCGCTCAATTTTGATACGATAATCAACTATTCTACCGTGTTATTCTTGCAGAACAAGTTAAAACCGGTAAAATCATCAAATCTTTTTACACTATTTCAGGCTGAATTTCAATCAAAAGCGCAGATTTCCCGGAAGTGCAAATCCTCGCCGATTCGACAACTTTCGAAGGATCGCAGTAATATCTATATAATAATATAATCGATATCTAATACCGTCAGTTCCCCATCGCCGTCTATATCCCCGCCGTCCAGCGTCCCCGCACACAAATGGCAGTCCCTTCATGGATGGCTTACGCTATTGTATATCGTCTTAAGATACTTCTTCTCTAATAACGCCGGTTAAGGTCATAGTATTTCCGTTCCGCTGGATATTTGCTTTTGAAAAATTGATACAGTCCTTTTCTCCCCTTTATTGAGTTGCACTGTCCGCACGCCCATATCTGGTTATGAATCCCCTGAATTGTATCACAAATCCCGCACTTTTCCAGAATTGCTAACGACTTCGGAATGATATGCTCTTTATGTAAATCGCTCTCACCCCCGCAGTATATGCACTTCTTCTCGGTCTCTACAAACTGCCAGTCCTCGCGCGTAATCTCCGACCACGACTTCGCCCCGCTCATCAAATCCCGAAGAGTCTCTTTCACAAATCCGTAATTATATTTTTTCGCTTCTTTCCCATCCTCCGCACCAAACGCCCTCCGCGCGATAATTTTCGCATATTGATAATAAATCAAATCCCGGATTGTTTTCACGTCCCTATCGGGCATTTTCTTGCCTCTATTCTTTCATTTTTGCTGTACTAAATTCCAATTCACCTCCCCACAATTACACCGAACAGCTACAGGTATTAGTTCTCTTGTGGTTACATGCAATATCTTTCCGCATTTGCTACATAAAAACAGACCATACAAATCTTCGAACGCTTCTAGCACAGGACGGAAATCATTTTTTGTAAAGTTGGACCAATTATTATAATGAACGTTGGCATTTATAGACCATTGCTCAGCTCCACATCTTGTATATATCTGACCTACCGTACTATCCAACTCCTCTAACCTTTCAAAACAATCCTGGTCACCCCATGATAGCGCTGCATTTTTTGCTTTTTTTAGCAAACTACGATATGCTTTCTCCGCTGCAGGCAAAAAATCTCCTAATTCCCATCTGCTATTCAATTTATATCTTACCCGTGCTTGCAGAGCATCACACACCATTCCGAAAAATTCTTCCGACCCTCGACGTAGTTTCCCTGATGCACTTGGGATATCATTCCTTTCAATGTCCTCCTCTATACGTTTCCACATATCTACACCATAACTCACCTGAGGTCCCATCTCAACGCACCAATTATAGAACTCAATAGTTCCCTTCGAGTCCACGACACCTTCACTTTTCAATTGATTTGCCCATGTTTTGTCGTGGGTTGTAATGAGGAATTGCCGATCAGGAAATGATTTCGCCAATAGGTGACAAACCTGCCTGCGGTGGTCGGCGTCAACAGACATCACTACGTCATCTAATATTATCAAATCAATCATCCCCCTTGTTAAACGCTCAGCCAAAGCCAAATACAGACACACTCCCATGCTATCTTGATGCCCTTCACTGTGAAGAGCATGGGGTGGATGAGTGCCTCGTCCGTAGAAGTCCACCTCGAAATTTAGCCCGGCTTCCTCAGGTTGGATCTTCGCGCCAAACTTGTGCTCATCATCGCCGTGCAACTCCCTATACAGATTCACGAACCTATCTCTAATCCCGTTGTAAAGTTCTCCTAGAATTTTGTCTCTGGCTATTAGGAAACTTTCTAGCAACGTACTTGCTCTTTTTGCGCACAACCCCGCGTTCTTCTCGTTAGCCTCCACACTTTCAAGAACTCTCAAATTCTCTTCCAGTCGCGTCAGTGTGTCCCAAGCAGTTTGCTCTGGTGTACTTTCTGGGTATTTAGCCTTAACTCCACTCTCAATGCTCGTAAGGGTTTGAAGAATCTCATCAGGAGCAAGCATCCTTTTGACTCCCTCAGGACCGAATCGAACTTTCGAGTATTTATTTACTGGGGAACTTAAAGCGACCGCAAGTTCTTGCAAATCATCAAGCCATGATTGCAGTATTGCAACAGCATCTTCCAACCTAGCAACCTGTGCCGTCGCGATAACTTTCTGCAGACTCCCAATCGTATTGTTGGCACAATTAGAAATATTGGCAACTAGATTTCCAAGCTGTTTCTGATGCTTTACCGCAACTTGCGCAGTTACCAGCCGTTTCTTCAAATATTCCAGTAACTTCCCGGGAGGCCAAGGCTTATCACATAATGGACAACACCCTGTCTCGTCAATCATTGTCATGCCGAGCTTAATCAACTGCACACGCGAGAGAGTGCGCAACAACTCGGGATTGGTCCGGATCTTTTCTACTAATCCACGGAGCTGTTTATCATTTTCGGCGGTCTTCTCCTGAATTTCTTCTGATATTACCTGACGAATATTCTCAATGTCCCTATCAAGCAGCGTAACATTGACTCCATCTTTCTTCGAAACGACTGTTGGTGGTTTAAGATCCCTCTTCAAGTTTGTAGAGCGAAGCTCAGCAACAGGCTGCCCACCTAAAACTTCACGATTTTGATTCACTACTTCCAAAATCTTCTCTTCTCGAAAGCTCTTCTTCTGTACCGTTGCATTTATCCTTCCTTTCGCCCCACCAACTGCTATTTCTGTAACTTGAAGGTTTCTTCCAAAAGCATTCTCAACTTTAACAAGTGTTTTCCTGACATCCTCTATTTCTGCAATATTCAAAAGCTCCTGAATCTCTTGCGCGCGTGTATTGGAATCAGCAGTAATGTACTTCAGTATCTCGCGCCTACTCAGAACGTGTAGTCCTTGTCTAGCAAGGGCTATAACACGCTTCAGGTTCCCAGTTTCTTCTTCCCCGCATTCCAATTTGGCCGTATCTGCCATACATCGTTTTATCTCGATTGGTTTCTCCGAACCTAGCAACTGAATTACTGCGCGTACCATGGCATCTTCTAGTTTGTGGTCAATGTGTGGCCCATGTTTTGTGAGTGTGATGTTGGCTGTCCCCCTCCCTGTCAACCTCGAAATTCTCCCCGTTAGTAAGAAATCAATCGCATCTACAACCGCGCTCTTTCCAGAACCGTTTGGTCCCCAGATTACAAAGTTTTCTCCATTTGGTTTAACCAGCAAATGGGGAATCCCCCGTACGTTATCAATTTCCAACTCCAGAATTCTCATGCTCTCCCCTTGGTGTAGGTTTAATTGCTTCATTAATCTCTACAAATTTATTTAGACCACCTTTTGCAGCCAATCCTCTGAGTTTTCCAAGTGTCTGGGTGTCGAATTCTTTTCGCCCTTCGATATTTGCGAACATCTCATCGAAGATCTGCTCTAGCAATGATTTCTCAATGTGCTTTTCTTCTTTCATTACTTTGCCACAAAACACCTAAACCACAATTACCATCAATTAAATATCAAATACAAACGACTAAACACCGTATGCTTCCTCTCCGAAGTTGCTCACCAAATTTTACCCTCGAAGCGCAGCGCAGATCCTCGATTGTTGCTTACTTGGTCTTCTGTCGAGGACCCATATCCTAAACCCAATTCCCCCAACCCGTCAATATCAAAAAAATCCTCCTGCCCGGCTAAGTTCCTCAACTTAGTCGGGGATTAATTTAGGCAACCTGCACCCAATTTTTCTCTCCTTCCTGTACGCCGTCCGCTGAACGCTGCACGCTATTTTCGGCGTCCAAAATTTTCCATTTTTTTCAAACGTTTCTACCCAACTTTCGAATATTTCTATACGTTTTTTGTCTGTTTCTATACATTTTTCGATTGTTTCTATAACGTTTTCGAATGTTTTCCAATATTTTCCAATATTTTCTATCATATGCTCATAAACAAGCGCCGTTCACCCCTTTCTCCCCATTTTACGAGCGACTAGCAACGAGCGACTTGTGCCTTAGGTACAAGCAACTATTTCGCCCCCGCAGCGTCTTAGCAGATTCGAAGGGGTCTCCGCAACCTAAAAATTAGCATCCGCGCAGCGGCTCCACAATTTTGCATTTTACACTTTGATTTTTAACTTATATTCCCTGTCCGCAATACGCGATACACACGACGAAATACGGGATTAAGCCCCCTCGGCACCTGAGCGGAGTAAAATCAATCAAAAATGGGGGTACCTGCTGAGAAAATACAAATTTTTTCAAAATTTTATATTTCCTTACCTCACAATGACTTACAAGATTTTTGTCCCCGAAAAATCCTCGATTTTTCGAATCAAAAGTGCGGGTACCTCCTATTATGAAGGGGTGTACTTTTGCCCCTAATCGCCCAGCAGGGCAAGGTCTTAGGTCCAGCAGGCCCGGGTCAAGAATGACTAGCAGTTATTAATCTTGTAGTAGAGTTTACTTCGCCGTTTGTAAGGTGGACGGAAACTCCATAGGAGATTCTCTATCAACTACGAACAAGCAACTTTAAACAAACAAAATTATGCAAAACGAACCCAATTTTCAAAAGACTAAAAATTAGCGTAAGCGTAGCTTACACAATAACTAAGAACAAAAAACTATGAACTATGAATTATCTAAAACGAACCCAAAACGAACCCAATTTTGTCTTTCTGTAGCAATGGCAAAGGCGGGCAAAGCCAATTTTGAGCTACGAGTCACGAGCGACTTATGCCTCGGCTTGTTCGGAATAATCTCATTAAAACCGGTGAGATTTTAAGTAATAAGGCGTGCAAGGTAAAAACAACTGGGAAAATGAGATTTTTAGTCAAAGGCTAAAAAATGGCGGAAATCGGCGATTTTTTTTAATAATACCCCCAAAATCCCGTAGTTACCACGATTGATTCGATATAGCCAAAAGTTATAAAATATAATATAGTGAAAGGATGCAATGTACAATAACAAATGGCAGGCGCGATTTTAAAAGGCAGCCGGTGCGGAGGGGCTGCCTCTTTTGTTGCACTGCGTGGCGTAGGGGTTTGACGGAGATTATAACCGGAATTATTCAGATAAATAAAGCCAAAGGGGGTGACAAAGGAAACCCTATATGGAATTAACAGAAGAGCAAAGGAAAGAAATAGAAAAAATCGCCAGTGAAGTAAACTGCCCCAAAAATTTCAAATGCTACAAATCAGAATCTGAGAAGATCTGCAAGGCACGTGACATTGGACTGGAGCAATATGTCGAGTGCTTAGAAGAGGACCCGCAGAACTGCGAATTCTCATTGTCTTTTGGGGTCGGATATTTCTGCAGATGTCCCCTTCAGCTTCATATTGTAAAAAAACTTAAACCGGTATTCAATGTGACAGGTGGCTTCGCAAACGGTCAGGCTGCGAACGGGTAATTAACAATTCGTATAGAATTCGGAAGCTGAAAAGCGCAAAGAAATTAGACAAGCAGCTCACAGAACCTACTATTGAGCATAAAAAGAGCAAATACGCCGGAGGTGTATAAACCGGCTCCGCTTACGGCGGAGAAGTATTACTATTATTATCTATCTCGCTGAGTTAGGAAATGTTTAGTAGCGTCGCCTACCACCGCCACTGAAGCCACCTCTGCCTCCACTCCTGCCGCCGCTTTGACGGTCGGGTCTTGGGCGAGCTTCATTGACATTAATAGTGCGTCCCATCAAATCTGTGCCGTTCATTTGCTCGATAGCATTTTGTGCTTCCTGCTTTGACGGCATCTGCACAAAGCCGAATCCCCTCGATTCACCGCTGAACTTGTCTTTTATGATGTTGGCGGATTCCACCTGTCCGGAGGCCTCAAAAGCCTTTCGTAAATCGTCTTCAGTTACCTGAGATGACAAATTACCTACATAGATGTTCATATTATCTGCTCCCTTTCATTCAAACCTGTACCGGAACTGCCGGCTGTCATCAGATAACTGCGTTATCACATCTATCTGCCCGTCTGTTCTGATACTTTTCAATTAAAATTGCTCAACTACCGAGCTGAGCCTGGCTTTTCTAATACCATATCCGTCCAATAAGTGCAACCATCAAAAAATTATTTTTTTCAAGCGAAGATATATACAAAAAAAGCCCTGTGGGTCACACAGGGCTTCTTAATTCAAGAACAGTTAAGCGTAGCAGCGAAAATGCCTGACTTCGGCATCGCGAAAAAACGTGATACCGTCTAAATTATCCTTTAGAAAGGAGGTGATCCAGCCGCAGGTTCCCCTACGGCTACCTTGTTACGACTTAGTCCCAGTCATCGCACTTACCGTAGACAGGCGTTCCCTTTCGGTTAACAACCCGGCTTTGGGTACTTACGACTTCCATGACTTGACGGGCGGTGTGTACAAGGCTCAGGAACACATTCACCGCGTCGTCGCTGATACGCGATTACTAGCGATTCCAACTTCATGCAGGCGAGTTGTCAGCCTACAATCCGAACTGAGGCGACATTTTTGCGATTAGCTCGACCTCGCGGTTTTGCATCGCTTTGTGGTCGCCATTGTAGCACGTGTGAGGCCCTGGGCATAAAGGCCATGATGACTTGACGTCGTCCCCACCTTCCTCCGGTTTAACACCGGCAGTCCCATTAGAGTCCCCCCGCACCAATTTTTCCAGCATCGAGGAATCGACACTCTGAAAAAATTGGTGCGGGGCTGGTAACTAATGGTAAGGGTTTCGCTCGTTAAAGGACTTAACCCGACATCTCACGACACGAGCTGACGACAGCCATGCAGCACCTGTGCAAGTTTCACCCTTACGGGCAACTAACCCCCTTTCGGAGGCAGCATCCAAGCATGTCAAACCCAGGTAAGGTTCTGCGCGTTGCTTCGAATTAATCCACATGCTCCACCGCTTGTGTGAGCCCCCGTCAATTCCTTTGAGTTTTAGCCTTGCGGCCGTACTCCCCAGGC
>Ga0315548_1000061_pt1 | contig 85984 bp, 20 predicted proteins | sample SalMarSW160110MG_2_FD_202540 | JGI IMG/M metagenome (GOLD analysis project Ga0315548, IMG submission 202540) | Salt marsh sediment microbial communities from the Plum Island Ecosystem LTER, Massachusetts, United States - Salt Marsh Sediment SW1601-110 ... | reverse complement strand
TCTCGACCAGGCACAGATAACCTTGGGACAAAGCTTCGATGGGGCTCTGAGGGCCATCCTGGCTGAGTGGAATTCTCAGCGAAGTTTCTGCAAACGTGTGAAGAATCTTAAGAACGGCAGCGGAAGCGACGACCGTCTCAATGGCCCATTTTTCCTGCAGAGGGGTATAACGGTTTTCGATGACAGCGATCGGGATTGCATGACTGGCTCCCGCGGTAAGGACTGGTTAATATCATTTGATGGTGATAAACTCACCGATAACAAGAACAAAGATAACGGCAACTGTCAGCATCAGTATCAATGCTCCATTTGGAAACTGCTGACTCGTTTGTATTGGAACAAATTTGATTGTTGTGAGAAATACAGGTAGATAGAAAGGGGATTGTAGTATAAGACGAATCCTCGCTCTTGTCCAAGATAATGATTTTTTTCAGGTGGTGCAAGGAATCTTTCGCACATTTTTAGATAAGTCTTTCATCTGGTCGTACCTTAGTCTGGCCACCCCTATTATACGTGTTTAGCCTGAAGTTTTAGTTTTTGGGGCGATACATCCGATAATATAAATAGCAACGATATGCAGAGAAAGTTATGGATGATCGCACAAAAGCTGTTATAGATGAATTACGAGCTGAAGTCAAACGCCTCAAAGAACGAATAGAATCACTCGAACAGGAAAACCGCCGGTTGCGAGAAGAATTGGAAAAGGCTCAGCAGCAGATGGCCCGCCAGGCCGCTCCTTTCCGCCGAGAAGAACGAAAAAAGATTCCTCCGGATGAACACAAACCTCCGGGACGAAAGGCGGGGCATCCGGGTTCTTATCGTAAGGAACCTGATCATATAGATGAAACAATAGAATTGCCGTTGGACAACTGTCCGAAGTGCTCGGGACCCCTAACGGATATCGAGCGTATGGAGCAAATAATCGAAGAGATACCGCCTGTTCGACCGCACGTGGTCAAAGTTATAACCTACCGTGGCCGGTGTCCTTGCTGTGGAGTGGTCGAGACGCATCATCCACTGCAAACCTCTTACGGCCAGGGGGCGGCTAAGGTGCAGTTAGGTCCGCGAGCGTTGGCATTGGCAGCTTGTCTTAACAAGGTACACGGTCTTACGGTGCGTAAAACGTGCAGGGTTTTACATGATTTGTGTGGTTTGCGTATAACTGGTAATCGGCAGGTAAAACAGCCACACGAAAATGCTCTAATTTGGCAATGAAAGCCTTATTGTTCATAACTACCCATCAAAGCAGCTTTTAGTCACCTCAAAATGCCCAAACAACTGACTCCTTGCGGAATCCCTGCCCTTGGGTAGTACCTTACGACATTTTAATTTGTGGATATAGGTTGTTCCCGTTTGATGCGAAATTCAGCCAATTAACAAACTGGATTCCCGCTTTCGCGGGAATGACAACTCACAAAATCAAATGTCATAGAGTAGTAGGGACTATTGTGAGATATCGCTTGGTATGTTATAATATCTTGTGTCGTTATAAATCTTATCGGCTGTTAAAAGTGGTGTTTATGATTTGCTGGTCTGAACAAGGAGGAATGCTATTCATATGAGATATTCGCGGACTCTTGCTTTTCTTGTGGTATTCAATCTCACCCTCAGCCTTTATACTATGGGCCGGGCACAGGAGCTAATCCGGATAAACGAGTTCATGGCCGTGAACGATAACGGCCTTGATGACGAGGACCGGGATGAAGAGGACTGGATCGAGCTCTACAATGCCGGAATGAACTCGGTTGACTTGGAGGGGTGGTATCTAACGGATGACATCAACAACCTGACGCAGTGGGCGTTTCCGGAGGTGACGCTCGCGCCCGATGCTTACTTGGTTGTCTTTGCCTCGGGAAAAAATCGTAGATATCCCTTGGTAGTGTTGCACACCAATTTTAAACTAAAAGGTGGTGGCGAGTATCTGGGATTGGTCCGTCCGGACGGTAAGACCGTGGTTTCGGAGTTCTTTCCGTGGTATCCGAAACAGGCCCCCGATATTTCTTATGGCCCCATTGGCAGTACCACGGAAACAATGCTCTTAATGTCTGGGGCGCCGGCCAAGGCCCTGGTACCCCTTAACAATGCCCTGGAACCGAACCCACGGCGTTCGGAGACGCTGCGTCCCTGGACGCAAGAAGACTCGGATGATTCATCCTGGCAGACAGGCACCACCGGTGTCGGTTATGATTACCCGGGACTGATTGGTTTGGATGTCTCGGCGATGCGAAACGTCAATACCACGGTGTATATTCGCGTGCCCTTCGTGGTGGAGGATCCCTCGGCGATCCGAACCTTGACCTTGCGTATGCGTTTTGACGACGGGATGATTGCCTATATCAACGGGCAGGAGGTGGCACGGAACAATGCTCCGGGCCCGGGCTCAAAGAGTTGGAACTCCAGTGCATCAACCAATCGGTCCGACAGCATCGCTGTTCAATCGGTTGATTTTACTATCCCGCAATTCGACTTTCTCCATGTGGGGACCAACCTGCTGGCCGTGCAGGGGCTGAACTATCAGGCGAATGACTCGGACCTGCTGGTCGTTCCAGAGTTGCTCGCTACGCTCGCTACAGCAGACGAAACGTCATGTCAGTATTTCCCGGTACCGACGCCTGGAAAGCCGAACAGCATCGGTATCGATATTCTGGGGCCGATCATTTCCGATACGGACCACTATCCGCGCATACCCACTGAAAATGAGGACCTGCAGATCACGGCCCGGATCGAGCCGTCCTTCGATCCCATTGATACCGTCATGTTGTACTATCGTGTGATGTTTAATCGCGAAGGGAGCGTTCCATTACTGGATGATGGTACGGGCGGCGATAGCGAAAGCGAGGATGGGCTTTACAGTGTGAGAATCCCGGCTTGGAGGTTTAAAGCGGGGCAGATGGTCAGATGGTTCATTACGGCCACAGACACAGCCGGACGCAAATCACGGTTTCCAGCTTACACCGATCCGCTGAATTCCCCACAGTATTGCGGGACTGTAGTGGATGACCCGAATCTGACTAATCCGTTACCGGTGCTGCATTGGTTTATCCAGTATCCGCAAGCCGCCAACACCGATGCCGGAACCCGCTGCACGCTCTTTTACGATGGTGAGTTTTACGATAATGTGTGGATTAATATTCATGGTCAATCCAGTCGTGGTTTTCCGAAAAAGAGCTACGACATCGATTTCCATCCTGGTCATAACTTCAAATGGGCCCCGGGACAGCCACGTGCTGATGACATCAACCTGATGACGACCTATCCGGACAAGGCGCACATGCGCAACATACTGGCCTATGAGACATATCGGGATGCGGATTGTCCCTATCACTGGGTTTTTCCGGTACGGGTCCAACAAAACGGGGCCTTTTGGGGCACAGCCCATGTGATGGAGAACGGCGATGAAGATTGGCTGATTCGGATGAGCTTGAATGCCGAGGGAGCCCTTTACAAGATGTATAACAGATTTGACAGTGCGAGTAGCGCCTATAATGGTGCCGAAAAGAAGACACGCAAGTATGAAGACAACTCGGATTTGTTGGCACTCTACGACGGCCTCAGCCTCGGGGGCGAAGCGCGCCGCCGATATCTCTATGACAATGTGGATGTCGCGCAGGTCGTCAACTTCCTGGCTGTACACATAATCACTGGAGACATCGACTGCTGCCACAAAAACTACTACCTATACCGTGATACGGGCGCCAGCAATGAATGGCAGATGTGGCCGTGGGACGTGGACCTGAGCTTCGGACGAGTGTGGAATTCCACAGAGACTTACTGGAACGAGAACCTTGTTCCAAATACGGGGCTGTTTGTCGGTAGAAACAACCGTGTCCCAGATGCCATTTTTAATACCCCGGAAACACGACAGATGTATTTGCGCCGTATAAGAACGCTCATGGATGAGCTCCTCAAAGCACCGGACACGCCGGAGGAGGAACTGTATTTTGAGCCGAGCATTGATATGTTGGCAGCTCTCATTGCTCCGGATGCGGCCTTAGACGCCGCTAAATGGGGCTCGCACGCCTGGGGTAATGGTTCAACGGCTCCTTGTTGTCCCCAATCGTTGCCGGAAGCCGTCGAAGAGCTGAAGTACTACTACCTACCTGAGCGTCGGCGTCAACTATTCAATGGCTTAGCTACCGGGGCCAATGAAATACCCAATGCCCAACCGGTCGGTACGGTTATTAACTTCGGTACTATTGATACCAACCCTGCCAGTGGTAATCTGGATGAGCAGTACATACAACTGCAAAATCCCAATCATTTCGCTGTAGATATTTCCGGCTGGACACTTAGTAGTGGGCAAGATCCCAACGCCCATCTTTTTACGTTCCACGGTGGTACGGTCATTCCTGCAAATGGGACTATTTACGTTGCCGCCAACAGGATAGCTCTTCGCTCACGGAATTCATCTATCAGAGGCGGTCCAATATTGTTTATTGTTGGTGACTTCAGTGGTCGGCTTGCAACTCGAGATGAAACGCTTTACTTGACCGACCGGCAGCAAATGACGGTAGATTTCGTCAAAACAACCCAAACCGGCAGGCGGTGATGGCGAAGGGGTAAATACACCTGCACAGGCCACGTATGACGCAGGAGGTCGTATCGGTCATCGAAAACGTTGCCAATTTTTATGATTTTTGTAAGGTATTTGCCTTAGATAACTTACGAAGTGAACATTTTTGCCGAATTGGCAGATAACGGGCTTTCTGGTTGTATACTTCTACTCGCGAAAATGGGGCCATTTCGGGCCCCATCCCTGCGGGTACTGGCCTGATTAGCTGGAAGGACCGGTCCAAAATTTTTCAGAAAATATGTAGTCACCGCTATTAACAACTTTGTTCATATGTGATACCCTTTCATAAGAGCAGCGGTGGAGTATTACGAAAAAACATATCAAATCAATCATCTGGATAAAAACGATATATGAGAGATGATGGACGAGAAAATTAGTGGATTTGCGAACGGGCGAGGCAGGGATTCGGCGTATATTTTCCTTGACGAAAAGGCCGTCAATTTGGTATAAGAATATTTATAGGAGCTTATATCAATAGAGGCAAACGTCTGTGGGTTTTTTCATGCATACAAATTCCTGTATTGAAGTAGGTTTATAAAAGAGAATAGCACCACGTGAAAAGCAGGCCGTTAAAAAGCACTGGAGAAATGGAACAACTTTTGGTTATAAGGCTGCCTCAAAGTTGTAGTGGCCGGGCTTAATTTCAAGTACAGAAAACTCCTTTGTGTCACGCAGGTGTTTAATGCTGTTAGCCTGGGCTATGGGGACGTTTCCTTCTTTGATTGATTTAGGATCCTTAGTCGGCAAGTAGAGCGTTGCGGTTGTATTAGGCGGAACAGACACTATTAATTTGAGTTTTCCGTTAAGAATCTGCCATTCACTTCGGATTGTACCATACGGGGATTCGAGTCTGGCTTTGACCCGATCGAGAGGCTGGTTTCTGATTATTCCAGGCTTGATAAGGAAATGCTTGTATCCTGGACTGTTCGGGTCGGGCTTGATACCCCCCAGCCCTTCGATGAACCAGGCTCCGATATGTAAATACGAACTATGCAGACGAGAATTACTGCCATCCCAGGCCTCCCAGAGGGTTGTGGCTCCGCGTTGCAGCATATCACCCCAGCCTGGATAGTCCTTTTTAGTAGCCATTTCAAACAATAGGTCTGGACGATCGAACTCCAGTAGATTCTTGACAATGAAATAACCACCGGTAATCCCGCCCCAGAAGTGTCCCCGGCGATGGATAAGAATCTCGTCTTCAAAACGTTTCCATACTGCCGGTCGAACTTCCTCGGGAGGCAGTCCTACCAATAGCGCAATAGCAAGGTAAGCCTGCAGGTTATTCACGTAGCCGTTTTCCTGAGGATTGAAGAATTCCTTGTGCACAGCTCGGGCTATAACTACCGCCCGACTAAGATATCTCGCAGCGACATCCTTCTTTCCCAAAGCATCGGCGATCCGCGCTGCCGTTTGCAGATTGTATATCCAATAGCAATTGTTAAAAAATAAGGTCTCACGCGTGTCACCATTGACTCCCTGTGCTCCCGGCCAGAGCCAATCGCCCAAGAAGTCCCACTCTCCACCCCAGCGAACAAGCATATTATTCTTTGACTTTGTTTCAAGGAAGGCCAGCCAGCGCTCGATCGTCTCAAAGTTCTCTTCAAGTATGCGGATGTCACCATAGTGTCGATAAACATACCAGGGCAGGGTGACACAAATTCCGCTCCAGGCGGGTCCACCGCCGCCCCAGTAAGTAGGAGCGGTATACGGCAGATTACCGGCCTGCGTCGGGGCGTTTTGGTTCGTTGATTTTTCACCAAGGCCCCAGGCAGTCTCTTTGCCCTGTACGTCACGCCAATCCTGGGTCCATTTTGTATAGAAAGCCCCCAGATGGTAATTGTTCAGCGCCGTCTGTATTGTGGCGTGGGCGTCGCCGCCGTAGCCCATGCGTTCGCGCTGAGGGCAGTCGACAACATAACCACCGAGACTGAGATTCTCAAAAGTCCACAGCACAATGTTATAAATGTCGTTAAGCAGCTTGTTAGAACACTCAAACCAGCCTGCCCTTTGAAAGTCGGTCCGCACCAGATAACCACGAATATCCTGTAAGGCCGGCTTGTACCCTAAACCTTTGATGAAAATCCATCGCCCTGAGCCATAATTGAAACGGTTGCGAAAAGTGCCCTGCCTGCCGGGTCCGATGCGGTATGCGCTGTGGAGCCGATGGGTTATTAACTCCTCTTTGCGTTCCGAGAATTGTAATTCGATAATGTCACCCTGTTGTCCCTTCACATCGATTTCAACAAAACCGACAAAATTTACCCCCATATCAACGCGATAGCCCCCGCTTTCGACTTTCTCAATGGCGATAGGTTTGATCTTTTGGATACGGCGATTGGGTTCGACCGTTTGAGCCGACAGCAACAGTTTGGGATGATACACGGTAGCTGACTTCCATCCCGTATCGTCCAAATCGGCACCGTACCAGTTTGGTAATTCCTTATTGGCATCATAATATTCGCCGCCGAAGTTCATAAACATCCATGTTCCTAACAGAACGTTCGGGCTGGGATCAGTTTTCCACGTTTCGTCAGTGATCAAACGTTGTCTTCGCCCATCTCGCATTTCGATGTGGGCCTGAGCAATGACTATTGGTGTTTGTGGTTTGTCGTCAGTCTTGTACAGCGGGAAGATGGACCACGATGTGCCCAGCCATAGGCCAATCACGTTGCGGCCAGGTCGCAGATGATCGGCAATTTCGTAAGTCACGTAACGCGCCCGCTTTGTATGATCGGCCACGCTCGGCATCAGAACCGTATCTGTCACCTTCTTTCCATTCACATAGAGTTCATGGTAACCCACAGACGCTACGTACATCGTTGCCCACCGGGGTTTGTCTCTTAAGATAATTTCCTTACGAAACCAGGGTTCAGATAGGTAGTTACCTTCCGGAGGCAACTCCTTAACCTCAACGAACTGCTGATCCGTGCCTATCCATTTGGCTGACCAGTCTGATGGATTCAATAATCCCATTGTCCATTGAGTTGATGCGCTCCAGGCCGAGAACACTCCGTGATTATCGCGTACTCGTACCTTCCAATAGCAGCGCATGCCGGATGACAGGGCAGAGCCGTGATAGATAACGAGGTTCGATTGGTCAGACTTGATTTCGCCCGAATCCCATAGGTCGCCTCTGTCCCGGGCAAGCAATTCCTCCGAACTGGCCGCCAGAATATGGTAAGCCCTCTGTGCTTGTCCACGTGTTTTCTGCTCAGTTGCCTTAAGCTTCCAGCTAAGCCGCGGTCGCTTCACATCAATACCTAAGGGGTTGGTCAGGTATTCGCATCGCAAGTCGGTCGGTGTTATGCTCGCGGTAACGAATGGAGTTCGTTGCCCGTAACCGCTACTCTCGGCAACCGCAAGCATTGTATCTTTTCGTAATTTGTGTGTACTATTATCAGCCTGTATAGTTGCACAGAAGACAAGGACCATCAATACCGTAACTGTTTTCCTTGAGCTTGACAGGCTCTCAAGCTGGAATTTTCCGCAACTCGGTAGTCTTTTTCTTTTCATTTGTTTATCTCCCGTGAAAAGTCTATGCCAATTTGACAAATCTTCCCGTTTCTTATAGTGGTAAAAGACGAAGTCTTAATTAGTACGACCCAAGGCAACATCTCTTGCTTCCTGATTGAATCGTCCCTTTTCTCCAGAAATCATTCTCACCTTCACAATTTATATTCTCATCGGTGAAATTGCGCCCCAAATTACCAAATCTGGTCGACCGGCACAATATTAAAAAAATATGAGTCTTACGCGACACGTCAATCTGCGCTCCCCACCACGATATGGAGCGAACGTTAATAAAGCAAGGGACGGTTGACCTTACGGATCCAGAGTTTATCGGTTTTGATGGACGGTCTGTCTGTAATCCTGCCTTTGGTGTTGAAGAGCAGTTGCTTGACGCCATTTCTATCCATGCGGATGCCGAACAGGTAGTGAATGATATTGAAGCAAACGAAGCCGGCCTGTTGACCAGGTATCATACCCGAAAAATCCAGATCTTTGACGACAGTGCCTTGACCGTTTTCCATTAATTATCCTTAATGTCATTTCTCCAAAAATCCACGTGGTAAGCAGGGCTGTCTGCATTCCAGACTTTGTTGACGATATCCATATCCCCATCTCCGTCCACGTCGGGAAGAACAGCATCATGCCAGCCGGGATTGTCCTCGTGTATCACGATGGGTTTAAAAAGGGGACTGGTGCGAATGGCATGAAGATAAGCAATTCTCATTGTAAGAGAGCCTCCTTCATCTCTGATCTGGGCTTGTTCAGCAAAGCATATTCTTTAGGCCTTCGTTTAACAGCTCGCGGTTCGATTCGATTGGGACGATTCGGTAACTTGTCACGAGCAATCCAGCTTAGTAGGTACTGATAAAGTATCATGGCCTTTAGGGTTCCCGAAAATAGCCAAAGATAAGGAAGTACCGCATTAACACGATGCAACGTACCAGCAAAACTCAGACGATGTAACGGCTGATCATGCGATTCTGAGGCCTGCCACATCAGAACGCGGATCAAATTGTAAACCAACAGATGCATATAAATCTCTTTTCGAACCACATCTGCACTTTTACCCCGCAAAATATCCATTCCCAAGGTCGTTTTAATATCTCGCAAACGCAGTTCTACTATCCAACGGTCTCTGTACAGTCCGGCGATCTCCTCGAATGGATACGCCTTCGGGTCCAACAAGGTCGTCGCCACGATAATCGTCTCACTGCGAAACACTGGTATCGTCCTCTGAAAGCGAAGTACCCGAACCGTTAAGGTCTCCGGCAAAGAGGCAAAACGTTCCGCAGACAGGCCTCGAGGACATATCTTCGGCCGATACCATGTTACCAGGCGATCATCTTTGCCTAAACGCTTGCCTCGCCGAAAATCCATAGTTCGTGAACGGGCTCCATGCAGGCGAAAAACGCCGTCACAGCCCTTTTGTAGCAGTTCCGCCAAATAACTATAAGCACAGAAAAAACGGTCTCCCAGCACAACATCTCCGGTGTGTAACTGCCCCCACAGTTGATGCCACAGGTTGAGCTCCGAACTGCGATAGGCACCAATTGCCACATCCAGAACAGCCCCGGTCGCCCAACAGAACATGGCTACTATCCGAGCAACGGGAAATCCACAACCCGGTTTTTGTCCGTCCGGCTGTCCGAAGCTCTGTTGCAGAGAAGGGGTATCCGGCATCGAACAAGCGGAACCATCCACTATCCAGACACGACGGCCACACCAGGAATACGCCGAGCCGACTTTCGCTTGAAGCCTCTGGCCGACCTGTCGCAATGCCGATTTGAACAATGACAGGGGTAATCGTTGTCGTCCCTGACAATAGGCACTGGGGTCCGGTGAGGCCGTTACCTGTTGTCCGCAGGCGGCTTGTTCAGCTAAGATATGAGCCACCGCCTCTCGGCAGAGACAGTCGGGTTCCAAGACCTTGACGAGAAAGGCCCAGAGAGTTTGAACGGGCGTCCAGATGCGACTTCGCCGGCGATATAACGTGTTCTCTGAAATTCCATACCGCCGTGCCAGCACAACTGCCGGCTCTTCACGGCGTATTAACAATAACAACACAACTTTACGGCGTTCCGATACGCTCAATTTTGATTTTGTTCCCATCTTTCAGTCCCTTTCGATTTTTGTAAATCTAACAGCTTAACCAAAAGGAACCTCTCACTCACGAAAATTCCCAACAACCCCGTTCTATACACCAAGGCTCCAACCTGCGACATTTTAACTGTCGAGTAGACGTAATATGTTCCTCCTATTTAGGTATGCTTTGTATTCCCCGTTTCTCTTCTCTTTCGATTAAAGATTGTCACAATATTCTGCCATGTAAGATAACTTCGATGTCCCTCAGAACCAAACATGAAGATTTCCCTCATCCAGCTCTTCAATAAAACTCACTAAACGGACGGCAGCTTGTACAACTGGTGAATACCATCGGCAAGCTCGGAGATGATATCGTCAAGGAAGTTTGGACTGTGGTTATGGCCCGCTTATTGTTCAGCGTTTCCGGTTGACTGTATAGTCCGCCTTCACGCCGGCGATCGCCTCGCCCTTGCCGATAAGCTGGATGTTGGGGCGCGGTGGCGGCGCCATCCCGTCGCCGAGGAAGAAACCCGGGTGCGGTGGCTTGTTATAGACCACGTTTTGCCAGGCAATCGCCAGGCGATATTGCGGGTCATGCATCAACGTATATATGCGGTGCTCAGTCGGGGTCGTAGTAGTGTAGAGTCGCAGGGCCTTACCGTCGGGGGCGGTCATCAGCAGCTCCTCTCGCCAGTCGCCGATGAAGTCACCCATAATGTTGGGACCGCGTCCGCCACCACGAACTCCAGTCGCGAAGAGCCTTTGTTCGGCACCTGTTTCCCAGTTCCATTTGTTGATGGTGGAACGGGAGAGCAGCTCGCGCAGCAGATCACCGTCCCACCAGATTACAAAACCGCTTGAGCGCGGATTGGGACCTATCTCGTTACCGCGTGAGTCGCGCAGACCTCCCGGCCCACCCCACGCCTCGTAGCCGCGGTGGCGAGGATCGATGTCGGCCGCCATGCCCCCGCCGACGTCGACGCCGGGGCTGTGCTTCCAAAGGAGTTCGCCTGTGCGCGCATCGCGCATCGCCACACCGGGGGTCTTGAATCGGACGGTTTCATCCTCGTTTTCGTGGATTGTGAAGACCTCCAGGCCGGGACGGTCGGGGTACATGTCGCTGATGTGCATCGAGTCACCGTGTCGCAGCCCGCTGGAGTAAAGCCCCTGGCCGTTGTCATCGACAACCATCGCGTGGTAAACGATCTCATCCTTTCCGTCCTCATCCACGTCAGCTACCGACAGCGAGTGGCCACCCATACCAGAGTAGGGCGAGGCATCCGTGAAAGGGGGGTAGCTGATACCCGAGTCGAAGACCCAGCGGCTGGTCAGCTCGCCGTCGCGCCAGTCCCAGGCGGCCAGGACAGTTCGGCCGTAGACACCGCGGCACATCACCACGCTCGGGCGCTCACCGTCCAGGTAGGCAACACAGGCCAGGAATCGGTCGCAGCGGTTGCCGTAGCTATCGTTGCTGCCGTTACCGCCGATACCGCCCCAGCCGTTGATCGGATAGCGGTTAGGTATATAATCGACCGTTTTTAACGCCTTGCCGGTCTGTCCGTCGAAGATAGTGAAATACTCCGGGCCATCGAGGATACGGCCATGAGTCCGGTCGCCCTCATTGTAGGTACGCCAGTCCTTGTCCTTATCGCCGATGACCTTCCCCGTCCCGTCGGTTGTGCCGTCGGCGGTCTTGCAAGCCATCTCGGCCTTGCCGTCGCCGTCCAGGTCATAGACCATAAACTGCGTGTAGTGCTCGCCGTCGCGGATATTGATTCCCAGGTTGATGCGCCATATGTGCGTGCCGTCCAGCTCGTAGGCATCAAAGATGGGTGTCCCAGTGATACCGGCAAAAGCGTTGTCCCGGCCGTGCGATATCTGGTGCAGGACGATCTCGTATTCGCCATCCCCGTCCAGATCGGCGATCGAGGCATCGCCGGGCCGGTATTCGGAGATCCGCTGGATCGGGATTTCGAGGTAATTTTTATCCCAGGCGCTCGCCAGCTTGGAGGGTGCCAGTTCCTTGCCGTTTAACACCGGCCGGACAAAGTACTTAAGCGGCTGACTGGTGTCGGCGCCGCGATCAACGCAGTTTGTGGCACCCGCGATTGGCGTTTCATTGACCTTGACCGGCGTACCGCCGGCGACGCGGTAGAGATTGAAGGCGACTGTCTCAGGATCAGTCCCGAACAGCCGCCAACCGACATAAACACCGCCGTCAGGCTGTTTGACGGCCACAATCCCACGAGTGAGATTTTCCATCTGGCGTTGCGCCGGAGCAGCAGCGGCCACAGCCAGCAGCAGGCCAATAGCGATCCGTGTTGAACAGTGACTCATGATAATGGCTCTTATGAATAAACTGCGCTGTAAGACATTTTTTCTGCTTTCATTTCAATTTTTGCCCATGCTATCCAAATATTCTGACTGGGCACCACGAAGATAAGCCTCTATCATTATTGGCTCGCGGCAACCGCCGCTTGTGCCATTCACCAACCGACTTCCAGGAATTGAAACACCGTCTCCCGTACAAATTTAAGGAAGCTCGCCTGTAACACGGCCCAGCTCGTCGGAACGCGCGAGTTCTTTACCATCGGCAAAAACGTGAAGGCCTTTTCTCTTGCCGTATTTTTCTCCACTTCGGTCCCACAAGATAGTGAGTGATCGCCCATGATAACGCACATTGTCAATACAGAACCAGTCCCACGTATCCGCTGGTATCAAAGGATCAACTATCACCGCATCATATTCCTGAGGTATAAGTCCCACAAGTCCGCTGATTACCAGATCACAAAATGTCGAGTGATTGTAGTATCGGCTCCGTTCTGAATCCGGCTTCAGCCACTTGCCGTTTATCTCATCAAGATACTCCCCGATATATGGGTTGCCTTTATACCGGTGAGACCGGGCGTATGTCAGAAGGGCTTCAAAGTAGTCCGCCTTGCTCACGTACTTCTGCTCATAGTTGCGAATCACATTTGCCAGCCCCACGAGCGTCTGGCTCGTTGCATAGGGCCAAACCGCGCCGTCCCACTCACACGTCCCTACACCATGACTTCTGAACTCAGGATGCCTCCGTTCAGCAGTCGTGATCCCAAGCGGCGCTTTGAATCCTTCCTCGTCCGTAAACTGTTGCCACGCCTGCTCATACCCCGGCTCCGGCAGATCAAAATACCACGGGATAAAGCCAATCTCCTCCCTAACGCCTGCTAATTCACCGTTCGGATGCCATACTTTGAAGAACTTCGCCTCCTCGTCCCACATCAGCCTATGAATGAGCAACTTTAGCCTGGCCGCCTTTTGAGCGTATTCTCTGGCAATAGTCTTTTTGCCCGCCAGTTCTGCTACTTTTGATATCGCCACCGCGTTGGCGTACATGTAGCTATTCAACGAAGGTCGGGCGTTTTTTACTTTGCGTGAACCGCTGATCGACTCCTCCATCCCGTCACGCACATCGTATTGCCAGAGCAGACCGTTCTCAAGGCCTTGTTCCTTCGTCCACGCTTGGTAATCGCGTATAAAAGCGTCCAGCAGTCTCACCACAAATGCCTTGTCCTGGTTCACTAAATACCTGCGGTAGAGTGCCCATGTCCCCCAGTTGCTGTACCGATGAAAATGTGGCTGCAGATCACCCTCGTTACCCACGTACCAGAACCGGGCGTAATCGTCAATATACTGCTTGTCACGCAGCCATGTGCCTTCATAAATATGATGCCCCAGCGCACAGCTTATCGTATTGTACTTGCCGCTGTGGCTGACTGTATCGAGAAACTCCGTGAAAACAAAACCGTCCGGCGCCTTCTTCAAATGCTTGCGAAATGTCCACCATCGAAAATAATATGTCTGCTCGAAGCTCTTATCGGGACACTCAAAGAACGGAATATTCCTGGTCATCCATGCCCACGATTGCTGGTTGGAGGTGTGATTGACGATGTTTTCCGGCTCCATCGTGTTGAAAAAATCAACGTGATGCTTAAAGGTGCCTGCATCGAGGACGAACATCAAATCACAGTCTCTCTGGGCCCCACATGCACTCGTGGTTCCAGATACGACAATGCCCATCACCAAGAAGATTAATCTCTTGAACACAGAGGCCTCCGGATGTTTACCTGTATTCTACCTTACTATGCAAAAACTCATGCAGACAGTTCGACCATATTGGATTGTAATCAAAATACTTGAAATGACAAGGATTTTAGTTAGACTGTCTCGGAAAGAGGTCTTATGAGAACTGCAAGTCGAAAAATCATACTTGGAGTATGGGTGTGCTGTGCTTTGGGTTCTGCTGTAATCGCAAAGAATACGATACAGTCCGCTGCCCAACAACCTCGCGCCCAGATTAACCCGTCGAAGGTTGACTCTAAGGTCCCGTCAATGCGTCCATTAGATCGCCGGGCGTTAGTCAGGCGACACAATGTCACCCTGAGCACCGCCGACCCGCTGACACCGCTCAGCGTCGGCAACGGTGAGTTCGCCTTTACAGCCGATATCACGGGACTTCAGACATATCCAGAATACCATCAGCAGGGCATGGCTCTGGGCACACAATCTCAATGGGGCTGGCATACGATGCCAAATCCAAATGGGTACAAGCTGGCAGATATCCTTGATGACTATGTGGTGGCAGGGCGCAAGGTCCCCTATGCCTCTGACAAGGACTATTCCCGCACATATTCTCCCGCTGCATCCTGGCTGCGTGCTAATCCGCACCGTTTACACCTTGGACAAATCGGATTACAAATTACCAAAGCCGACGGCTCACTCGTGGGCATAGATGAGCTGACATACACTCTACAGACATTGGATTTCTGGACAGGATTGCTGATAAGCCGATTCGAAACCGAAGGCCGACCGGTAAAGGTCCAGACTGTTTGTCATCCATATCGCGATTTGCTGGCAGTCCGCATTGAATCACCACTGCTGCGACAAGAACGGTTGCTGGTCTCTTTGGCATTTCCGTATGGGAAAGCCGACTGGGGCGACGCGGCGGATTGGAACCATCCGCATCGCCATGCAACACAACACCGGATCACAAGCGGCCGGGCTGATTTCGTCCGGATACTTGACGACGACCGTTACTACGTGCGTGTAGCCTGGTCATCGGGAGGCAATATCCGAATCGAATCACAGCATAAATATGATATCTTGAGTCAGGACGGTCAACCTCTGGAGATTGTATTTGCCTTTTCTCCAATAGAGATTGCCGAGCCGCTACCCGATTTTCAGACAGTTCGTGCACAGGCCGCCCGTCACTGGAGGCAGTTCTGGATGAGCGGCGGTGCGATTGATTTCTCAGAATGCACCGATTCGCGCGCTGCGGAACTTGAGCGCAGAGTAGTGCTCTCGCAGTATCTGACCGCTATCCAATGCTCAGGATCCCGTCCGCCGCAAGAGACCGGGCTCGTTCGCAACAGTTGGTACGGCAAGTTTCACCTGGAAATGCACTGGTGGCACGCAGTGCATTTCGCCTTGTGGGATCGGTTGGAGCTGCTGGAGCGCAGCCTGCCCTGGTACCAATCAATTCTCCCTATGGCGAAAGCCACTTCGAAACTCCAGGGCTATGCAGGTGTTCGTTGGCCGAAAATGGTTTCACCGGATGGACGTGAAAGCACGAGCACGGTCGGCGTATTCCTTATCTGGCAGCAGCCACATCCGATTTACTATGCCGAGTTGTGTCACCGTGCTCACAGAGATCGCGAAACCCTAAAGCGATACCGGCAGATTGTCTTTGAGACGGCGGAGTTTATGGCTTCGTATCCAGTCTGGGATGAAAGTGGCCAACGTTTTGTGCTGGGCCCGGCGTTGATCCCGGCGCAGGAAAGCTACGGACGCGACCGCGCACGAAACCTTAACCCCACCTTCGAACTCGCTTACTGGTACTGGGGACTGGAAATCGCACAAAAGTGGCGACAGCAGCTTGGCCTGGAACGTGACGTCAAATGGGATCGGGTATTGCGGCTATTGTCACGTCCGACTATCCGTGGTGGGGTCTATACGGGAATCGAGACCCCGCCTTACACTATCTACCGTGACCACCCTTCCATGGTGGCGGCACTCGGTTTCGTTCCTCAAACTCCGCTGATCGATCCGAACACAATGAAACGAACGTTCGACAATGTAATGCGGACGTGGGACTGGAAGAGCACATGGGGCTGGGATTATCCGATGCTGGCTATGACCGCGGCTCGTCTGGGCGAACCGGAAAAGGCCGTGGATGCCCTGTTCATCGAATCGCAAAAGAACCGGTACCTGGCCAACGGACACAACTTCCAGTCATCCCGGCTGCCTCTGTATTTGCCGGGAAACGGCGGCTTACTTACTGCCGTTGCGATGATGGCGGCAGGCTGGGACGGCTGTCCCGACCGTCCATTGCCCGGTTTTCCGGACAATGGAAAATGGAACATACGTTGGGAGGGACTCAAGCGCATGCCCTGAACGGTTGCAAGCATTATTGGCACGCAAGCTACGAGCACGAGCCGTACGACTGATTGAGTAAGAACGTTAGGACCGAAGGAGCTAAAGAAGATGGAGAATACACGAGCTGCATTGACGATCCGGTTCGCTTTACTGATTTTATTGTTCGGTTAATAACTAACCATGTGTGGTCGGTTATCTTTGCAGGATATGCTTTCGCGGTGATATTGAACTACTGGAATGTGAAGCCTCGATGTGGAGCGATAGGAAAACACGGATCCATCGTTGATGAGCTCTGGAACTGACCCTGTCTCATTCCAGGCAGCTCACTGTTTGATTATCCAGAAGAAGGAGCCGATTAACATTGCTACTGCGGCCCAACCGGCAATGAAGCCAACAATGCCAATAAGGCTCGGTTTGGAGATTTCAAAATCAGGGTGCTTAAACCAGGGTCGGCGTGAGGCCGGTACGATACCGGCAGGAAGGGTAAAAGGCACGGTTTCCGGTTCGTCTGGAGCAATAGGAGTCCGCAGGCATTCATAGAAACGGTCCAGTTTTTTCTTCTCAATCGGTTTGGTGAACAGACTGACCACAATGGCTGTGATAAAGCCCGCGGATATGTATAGGATCATTTGCCAGGGCAGGTAAAGCTTGCCTTCAAACAACATGAAGGCCGGCAGTTTACCTGCCAGTGACGCGTTGAAGTCCCACAAGATATTACCGAATATCTCGAGCCTGCTGGTAAACAAAAGCACCACAAAGCTTAACAGAGTCGATATCCAGGCGGCTATCGATGTAGAACGCCGCCAGAAAAGACCCAGCCAGAACGGGATTGCCATCATTGCCGAGACTTTCCAGAATATTTCAAGGCCTTGCACAACACTTTCCAGGCTGAACGCAAAGAAGACACCAGCTATGACAACAACTCCTGCGACAATACGTCCGACAATAGTGTAATGCCTGTCAGTCTTATTTTTCACTAAGATGGAACGATAAATGTTTTCGGTAAATAGTGCCGACGAAGCGACCATAAAAGCATCGCAGGAGCTCATTACAGCAGCCAGCATAGAAGCGATGAACAAACCGATAAGTCCGGGTGCTATCTTAGGCAGCAGACTATGGGCCATAAGGCCGTACACATGGTCCACATCCACATCCTTAGCGGCATATAGTCCAACGGCACAGAGTCCTGTAAGCACCCATGCAATTGTGCACACCCGCTTGAACAGGATGCCGCACATCACACCAACACGACCTTCCATTTCGGTTTTGCCCGCAGCGGCTATGCCCATGCTGTGAGGCTGGGTTACCCAGCCAAGCAAGCCGTTGAACGCGATGACCGCAACATAAAATGCCGTAATTTCGTCCGGGGCAATGATCTTGAACATATCCGGATTCTGTATGCTCTCGCGCAGGCCTGCCATACCCCCTACGGCCGACAGGGCGAAGGGCAGAATCAAGAATGAAAGGACAATGGTAAGTATCCCCTGGACAAAATCCGTCAGTATTGCGGCGCTCAGGCCGCCCGCGATACCGTAGATAATAAATACAACCGTCATTGCACAGATGGCGATGCTCGGATTGATTTGCCCGCCCGATACGGCTGTTATCATTGCACTGCTGCCTTTAAGCATCACTCCGATATTAACCATCAACTGCAGCATCCCCACCACGGCATACAGGCCGGCAACACCGCGGTCATATCTGGCAAAGAAATAGTCTCCAATGGTAACAGCTCGCATTCGCCTGAATATCGGAGCCAGCAGCCAATAGAAGGGCGTTGCAAACAGCCACAGCCATTGGTACCAGATACCCGAGACACCGGAGCGATAGGTTTTCGCGGCGACACTGACAGCCTGGTCGGAATGGGTGCCGGCGCCAAACGTAAAGAACATCATCATTACCTTGCCAAATTTTCGGTCACCGATGAAGAAACTGGCGGTGTTGCGTACCCGCTTGGCGGCTGATACTCCGATTACCGCAATTACCGCAAGATAGAAAACCAGTACTAACCAGTCTATCCAACTAACTCCGAACATTTTTTCCTAATCCTTTCCCAATTCGTTGCCGCGCCTGCATTTTCAGACGAAACTACTCTTTCTGATTGTTGTCTTCCGCACTCATACGTGCCCGAAGTTGTTCCGTGCGTGATAGATAAGTATATCGGATTTGACATCGACTGCAATGAAACAGTGACCTGTGTTGTCGAAAAAGGCAAAAAAGACAGGTTCACAACCTTGCGAACGGATATTGACCTGATGAAGGAATCCTATGGCACTTGACAAGCGCGTGCAGCTTTGTAATATCAGGTTACTTGAGTGAATATTTGGAAACAGGACGGCTTAAGATATTGTAGTAATAGAGTAATTTATGCCGGTAATTTGGCTGAGAATCCGATTAACATATTTCAGATGATTGGAGTGGATATGAAATACTCATTGCAGAATATGTTCTTCGTGCTATGTATTATGCTTTCAGTTTGTCCGAGAGCGAGTGCTGATGATGGCTACGGCCTTTGGATGTCCTATAGAAAGCTGGATGATGCAACGATATTGAAAGAATACCGGCAGGCTTTTTCTTATATTGTGATTCAGGGCGATTCTGAAACGCTCCGCGTTATTCGAGAGGAAGTGAAAAAAGGACTGGACGGACTTTTAGGAGTCGATTTGCCTATACGCAACACACTTGCTACAAATGGTTCTCTTGTTATTGGTACACTGAAACAGTCTGTCCTCATACAAGAATTGGACTTGGCCGATGAGCTGGCGACTTTAGGGCATGAAGGGTTCTTGATTCGATCAATCAAGATCAAAGGCATTCCATCAATAGTTATCACTGCAAACGAGGATATAGGCCTTTTGTATGGTTCTTTTCATTTGTTGAGAATTATGCAAAACGGGCAGTCCCTCGCGGACGCAAACATCTGCTCCAAACCGAAAATTCAATACCGGCTCTTGAATCACTGGGACAATATGGACGGGTCGATAGAGCGAGGTTACGCGGGTAAGTCGCTGTGGAAATGGAATGAACTGCCGGAGACTATAGACCCGCGATATAAAGAATATGCACATGCTAATGCTTCTCTTGGCATCAATGGGACGGTGGTTAATAGCGTAAATGCCAATCCAATTATCTTGACACCCGAATATATTTTCAAACTCAAAGTACTGGCCGATGTGTTCGGGCCTTACGGCATAAAGCTGTTTCTCTCTATTCGCTTTTCATCTCCACTTCGGCCGAGTTCTGATAGGTATAGTCGAAGGGGCGGCATTGGCACTCTGGAAACAGCCGACCCTTTGGATCCTGATGTCCGAAGTTGGTGGAAAGATAAAGTCAAAGAAATCTATCGATCTATTCCCGATTTTGGCGGATTTCTTGTAAAGGCCAATTCCGAGGGTATGCCCGGCCCGCAGGATTACAAAAGGTCCCACGCCGATGGCGCTAATATGCTGGCCGAGGCTTTGGCTCCCTATGGCGGAATAGTCATGTGGCGGGCTTTTGTATATGATGCTAAGGTCGATGCCGACCGTGCCAAACGGGCTTACAAGGAATTTGTCCCTCTGGATGGACAGTTCCATGCAAATGTCTTTGTTCAATCCAAGAACGGTCCGATTGACTTTCAGCCCCGCGAGCCTGTTCATCCCTTATTTGGGGCCATGCCAAAGACGCCTCTGATGCTGGAATTGCAGATTACCCAGGAGTACTTAGGACATTCAAAGCATCTGGTTTTTCTCGCACCAATGTGGAAAGAATACCTGGAGTTTGACACTTATGCCAAGGGTCGAGGTTCGCACGTTTCCGGGATTGTGGATGGGTCTTTGCACGATTACTCCATGACCGGGATTGCGGGTGTGGCCAATACCGGCTCGGACCGTAATTGGTGCGGGCATCTCTTTGGCCAGGCCAACTGGTATGCTTTTGGCCGCCTGGCCTGGGACCACAAGCTCTCCAGCGAAGCGATCGCTGAAGAATGGATTCGCATGACCCTGAGCCGGAATAGTGACGTTGTCAAGACAATCAAATCAATGATGATGGGATCGTGGGAGGCGTGCATCAACTATATGACTCCGTTAGGACTCCATCATATTATGCAGGCTGGTTTTCATTACGGCCCACAACCAGGTTATGCAAGATCATCACGAACAGACTGGACTTCCGTTTATTATCATCGTGCTGACAATGTAGGCCTGGGATTTGACCGAAGTTCCTCTGGAAGCAATGCGACAAGTCAATATTTCCCGCCCTGGAGGGAGCGGTTCGATAATATAGAGATATGTCCCGAAAAATACCTGCTTTGGTTCCATCATGTTCCCTGGGACCGCAAAATGGAATCGGGCAGGGCTTTGTGGGAGGAACTGTGCTATAGATACCATGTGGGAACTGATTACGTAAAAGCGATGAGACAAAAATGGGCTTCTCTGGAAAAGCATATTGACAAGGAAATATACCTGCACGTTCAGGAAAAACTGGCCACACAGGAAAAGGACGCCATCATCTGGCGAGATACATGTGTCAGTTATTTTCAGAAATTCAGTAAAAGGCCGGTGCCGGCCTTCTCTGACAAAGTCATTATTGAGTAAAGACCAATCGTGCGGTATATACCGATGAAGCGTCGATGTCACCACCTGCTGAGAATATGCATACGTTTCAATTGTTGAAGCCGTATCAATAGACGCGCTCTGTGGCATAGAAAACACTGATACCCAATGGCATCGAACTCATGGCCTCGATATCATGTCACTTGTACATCTGCGGCAGGTCCTCCATAAATAATGTGAGCGGATCTGCTTCAAAGGCCTTGAAGTTCTCGACAGTCGCTGCACCGGGGAACGCAGCGTAGTTCTGACGCTTGTCGGCGTTTCGCCAGACCAGAACCCAGGCAATCTTTTTGGTCGAGGGGCTGGACTTGAGGACTTCGAGCAGTACGTCGGTCCACCACGTCGCATTGACATCACGCTGACCGACGCCGGTTTCAGTAAAGGCCGCGATCTTGTTCCGCTCCTCAGCTAATGAGACTATGGTATCTAATGCCTGTACAGCCTGGTCTTTGGTCTTGCTCGACCTGAAAGCGCCGTAGTTGTCATGGCCGATGATATCAATATAGTCATCGCCGGGATAGCGTTCAAGATACTCTTCGCGGTCTTTGAAACGGTCGGGGGAGTAGGCGGTAATAATGTTGTGCAGACCTTTCGTCTTTCTCAGATAATCCACAGTAAAGCGCCAAATCTGTTTGTATTCCTCCGGCGTGCACCACTTTGCGCCCCACCAGAACCAGTCGCCGTTGTGCTCATGGAAAGGTCGAAAGATGACCGGGACCGGTTCCCCCTTGGGACCTTTGAGATCAGCGAGAAAGGCCGCTATCTGATCCAGCTTGACCAGATAGGCCTTGTGCATTTCCCCATCGGGCAAAAGGCTGCTCACGACCTTTTTCTGAGTCCAGGCGCTTTGTTTTGTTCCGGGGATACGGGCGTGCCAGCTAATTGTACTAATCCCCCCTTTTTCATAGCCTTTCGCAATCCAGATCTTCATATTTTCAAACGGGACGCCATCGATGTTCGCATCTGTACCGATATGGCCAAGGTCCCAGCCGAAAACCGCAGGGAATTTGCCGCAGACCCGATAGATGTCGCTATCAAAATCGTTCTCGGCAGACTTCCATCCCACGCCATAGGCCAACGTATCCTCATGGCCGAAGAGGACACCTTTCTGCGCCACCTTGTGCAGGTTTCGATAGAGGGCCTTCGTCTCGGGCGTGGCGAGCGGATCGGTTAGCTTGAGCGTCGTATTAGAACCGCTCTCAGCTCCGAGAGCGACACCCAACATCAGCAGCATAATCCAGCAAACGATTAATCTTTTCATGTCTTCTCTCCTTTCTTCAAAATTGTTCTTGTTTACAGAACATCTCTACATAAGTGACTTCCACGAGGTATTGGTTAGATTTTTCTTAATTAATGCGCAGCGCTGTTTGACGCACTGACTCGAGCGCAGCCCGTCCGGCGGCGCGTTAGTGACATAGTCCAACAGCCTGTCCACCGTACTGGTCGCGACGTGAGTTCGCGTGTCGGATGACCCGTAGTAGATAAACACCTCACCATTATCGCGGGCGACCCAGCCATTGGAAAAGAGCACGTTGGAGACATCGCCTACTCTCTCATCCCCCTGTGGCGACATAAAATACCCGCCTGGTTTGGCGAGCACCTTCCACGGCTCATTCAAATCGGTCAGGAACATGTACAGAACATAACGGTATCCCGCCGCCGTGCCACGCACCCCGTGGGCCAGATGGAGCCAGCCTTTTTTTGTCTTTATTGGAGTCGGGCCCTGGCCGTTCTTGCCTTCGGTGATTGTATGATAAATGCAGCGGTCTATAATCACTTCCTCGGAAATCCTGGCCTGCTCGATATCCTCGCACAGACCCCAGCCAATCCCCTCGCCGGTTCCGGTCGATTTGAAGTCGGCCATAGGCCGTGTGTAAAAGGCGTATTTGCCGTCGATGAACTCGGGGTGCAGCACACAGTTGCGCTGTTGGGCCGATGGGGTTATTATATCGGGAAATCGCTGCCACGATTTTAAGTTTCTGGTACGTGCTATGCCACAGCGGGCAATGGCGGCCGAAGGGTCTTCAGGATGACCTGGGTCATGAAGCTCGGCACAAAACGCCCCGTAGATCCAGCCGTCCTCGTGTTTGGTCAGGCGTATGTCATAGACGTTGGTCTCCTCAGCATCTGCTGGCGGCATCTCGATAGGGTAGTCCCAGAATCGAAAGCGGTCGATACCAGTGCGGCTCTCGGCGACGGCGAAGAACGACTTGCGATCGACTCCCTCGACCCGCGCCACCAAATAGATATGTTCGTTCAATTCAATAGCACCGACGTTGAAGGTACTGTTGATTCCCATGCGTTCGCAGAGGAATGGATTTGTGGCGGGGTCAAGATCATAGCGCCAGAAAACAGGGGTGTGTGCCGCTGTAAGCACGGGGTAACGATAACGCTCGACGACACCGTTTGTATCCCTCGTCTTTTCGTTCGGCCGCTCAATTAGGGCCTCATAGTCGGTTAAGAGATGCTTGACTCGTTCATTGTATTCATTTTCCTTCATTGATTCTGTTCTCCTGCCATGTTATACTGGTTTTAGCTTGCCAAAGTTATCTGCGCCAGTCTTCTGATTACCTCCAAACATGCTCGCACGCTATGATACGGCCCCTTCCACTGTGATACCTTCGGCTCATTCGTATCGGGACAGCCGGTCGGGTCGATTCGCCAGAACCAATCCCCATGCTCCTTGTCAACAAAATATTTTCCAATGAAGGCCCACGCCTTTTGGGCCGCTTCTAAGAACAACCGCTCACCCGACAGATCGCAGGCGTTTAGAAAGCCCACAACGCTCTCGGCCTGCGGCCACCATTCACGGTTCCGGTCCGTAACCTGCCCGTTCTGTCCTTCGTAACACAGACCTCCATCGTCTTCGAGCCCTTCGGACAGCGTGACCTGGGCCAGTCGCAGAGCCAAACGCTGAGTTCGTGATATTACATTCGGGTCGCTTAGGACTTCGGCGGCCTCGCACAATAGCCAACCGGCCTCGATATCATGGCCGAACGTGTAGTTAGCCGACTTGGGTTGCCACGATTCGTCAAAAAAATGATGCAGGTGGCCGGTGGCTGGGTCCGCAATCCGCTGATCGAATATATTGACGAGTTCTGTCAAACAGTCGCGGAGCCGGGTATCCGGCCGGATGCGATAAAGATTCGTATAAGCCTCCAGCAGGTGCAGGTGATTGTTCATTGACTTCTTCTCGTCCATGTCTTTGTCACTAAGCCGCAAATCCTCGGCAACAGACCAGTCCCGGTTGCAGACCTCGACATACCCCCCATAAGCCTTATCCCGACTGTGTGTCTCGATAAGCTCGAACACCTGCTCGGCGCGTTGGAGTGCCGAAAGTTCCCTAAAAGCCTGGTGATATTCGGCTAACGCATAGATATAGAACGCCTGGCCGTAAATCTTCTTCTTGCCGTCCAGGAGGTTCCCCTGATAGTCCACTTGCCAAAAAGCCCCGCCGTGTGAAGAATCTCTAAAGCAGGTCTCAAGATAATCGTATGCACGTCGGGCCATATTATGACACCGAGGATCTTTATTAAATCGATAGAGGGCTGAAAAGGTCCAAAGTAATCTGTTGTTCAGGATTAAACCCTTGGGGGCTTTGGGGTCAATCCTTCCGTCGTTGGACATCCGGCCGATAAATCCGCCGTACTCATTATCCACAACTCTTTCAAGCCAGAACGGAACAAGGTTGTCCTCCAGCTCGTGCCTTACAGACTCACTGAATTGTCGCATTGTTTCATGTGACATTATTATCCCGCATGAGCCGGGGCTTCATCACTTTTCACTGGGAAGATGGTCAAACCAGCTCTTCTTGAGAATTAGCGTCGTAACAACCAATACCACCATTGCACTAACAATGCCTCGTGGTTTTTGAATCACGATATAGACCGGTAAAGCCACCAGGGTAACTTGCCAGATGATGCCTATAGTCACATTGAACCAGTGACGGGCACAATCAGTTTTAGGCTCAAAGCCGGGCTGCTCGGCCTTTATCTTGTCTGCGATTGGCTTCCAGAATCCCCAGGGACGAACGGACATATAAAATTTCTTGAGGATTTCTTCATCTTCTGGCTTAGTCAGAAGTGTGCCGAGGAAACACCCCAGAGCCGAAAACAGAAAGATGGCAGGAAAGGCGTAAAGTGTATTGGTACCGGGCCAGAGGTGCTCCACTATGGGAGGGACTACCAGGGCCCCGAGGGTCCCGATGATCATTCCCCAGAAAAAGCCAAATCCGTTGAATCGCCACCAGTGCCATTTCAGTACATTGGCCGCTACATACCCACCATACAGACCGCCTACAATCCAGAGCGTGACTTCAGTAATGGTCTCTGTCAGAAATCCGAAAACAATACCCACGGCCACCACCAATATAGTTGTAAGATAACTCATTCGTACCTGTACCTTGTTGGAGGCCGTCGGGTTGATAAAGCGTTTATAGATATCATTCACAATATAAGCCGGTCCGGCGTTAACCGTCGCCGCAAATGTGGACATAAACGCTGCCAGCAATCCAGCCAGTAACAGTCCGGTCAGGCCCACCGGAATGATGGCGCTTTGTATGACAACTGGGAGGATCTGTTCGAAATCAGGTTGTGCACCTTCTTGTATGGCGGTTGTCCACATGCCTTGAAGCGTTTCGCGGAGCGGGCCCAGGGCTAACATGGTCAAACCTGCTATCAACATATAGCGAGGAAAATACAGGACTACGTTGACCGTGGCACTCATCAAAGATGCTTCCCTGGGATTTCGTGTGGCCAGGACACGCTGCATGTCGTAGTTAGGTGCCGGGCCGGCTATGCTGGCCAAAATCCCTTTGAACAGCATAAGCATCATAATCACTGTAAAAAGAGAAAACCCGTCCTTTGTGATACTGGATTGGACCATGTCAAACGCGCCGGACCAGTTTAAGTCGAGTCTCCATCCAAAAAAGAGGTTTTGCCATCCAGCCGGCACAACGGCATCTATCATCTCAGGTCTGACATGATAGATGGCAATCACACCTACGGCTATGGAGGCGATAGTCATAATAGCGAATTGCAGGACTTCGGTCAGAACGACACTGAACATACCACCTTTGACTACATAGATAGTTGTGATGCTTAGTATTATAAGCGCATAGGTATTCTGGTTCAGGCTCCAAGGCAGCAGAATCTGGGCAAATTTGCCGATGCCTTTGAACGCATAAGCAATCATCCCAATCACATTTATCAGGGCAAAGAGTACCACACTGATATGGGCCAGATTGGCCCCGGTGCCCCGGCCAAACCTTGTTTGTATCCACTCGGCGCCGGTGAGGACATTAGAACGCCTTAACCACATGCCGACATAGACCATCAGAAAAATCTGGTTGAATGTAGGCCAGACCCAGGGAATCCATACGCTCTTCAGGCCATAGACGAAGCACAAATACACGAGCCACATTGTCCCTGTGATGTCAAACTGACCCGACGCATTCGAGATGCCGAGAATATACCACGGCAGGCTTTTCCCCCCGAGAAAATAAGAATCAAGGTCCTTGGAGGCTCGCCTGGAGACCCCAAAGCCTATCACAACTGTTATTACCAAATAGGCAAAGATGATGACAATGTCAATACTATATAAATCCATGTGTTATCTTCGCACAAGTATAAATAATCAGTCGTATTATGACAACACAGTAATGAAACGAGTAATGAGTTTATCATCTTCGACGGCATTTGCATAGAAAGAACAGATTATACCTTCGAAATAGTGTGCATTGTGTCCCGTAACGAGAGATGCTAAAAAAAATGTCTTGATTTTGAGCCACTAAAACGTTATAAGTAGTTTGTGTGTCGTCGATTTTCGTATAATCAGGATGCGAGGCTATAATGAACAGACGGATCGGATTCACTTTAATCGAGCTTCTCGTGGTCATCGCCATTATCGCCCTGTTGATGGCTATCTTGATGCCCGCCTTGAATCAGGTCAAGAAACAGGCCCGCACCGCCGCCTGCCAAGGCCAGCTCAAACAATGGGCACTCATCCTTGCAATGTACACCAACGACAACGAGGGCTATTTCCATGACAGGCCTTTCGGGACCGATTATTCAAAGATGTGGCCGCAATTCTATCAACCATACTATGACGATCCAATGATGCGATGCTGCCCGGCGGCCAAGAATCCCGACGTTCACTTTGGACCGTACGGCACCTGGGGCTGGAAGAGTGGAACGTTCTCTGATCCGGACTGGGGCTGGGGTGGCTCATGGGTGCCGAAAGAAGGATTCTTCGGCAGTTATGCCATGAACCGCTACATTCTCAACAAGTCCGGCCCGGAGTACTGGAGGAAGATCGGCGTTAAAGGCGCAGATAACGTCCCGGTATTTGTGGATTGTATGTATGTGGCGATCAGCCCTGCTCCGACAGACGCACCTCCCGCTTATGACGGCGACCGCTCAAATCAAATGCAATTCTCGTGCATGAATCGGCACGTGGGGCATATCAACGGCCTTTTCTTAGATTGGTCTGCCCCAAAAATCGGCCTCAAGCAGTTGTGGACCCTAAAGTGGCATCGGCAGTTCGACACGGCCGGCCCCTGGACCATAGCGGGCAGTGCCCAGACTCAAGACTGGCCGAACTGGATGAGCAATTTCAAAGATTATTAGAGCGAATGGAAGAGGATGAACTATGGAGGACAAAGCCTGAAGCGTCAGCGAGGGGCAAATCCGGGCAGACGGAATGCCCAAGACAGTCCATACGCTGAACGCTACCTGCAACCCGTTATTCCGAGCGCAGCAAGCAGGGAGCAGAAATCCAATTAAAAGACACTTTTACAAGGAGATATAGATTTGACCAACACTTAATCTTATTTCGATATTATCCTTTACAAAAGGTAACCATTTTTATATATTTAGAGGAGGTAAAGTCCGTGGATATTTGGCTCTCTGGCAAGCGAAAGTGCTGTACTTTTCGTGTAAATTAGCTTAGCCGGAAGGTTCGTTAGTAAGGTATAGAGTTCTTCGTAAGAATTTTGTACTTCAACGCAAAGATTTTACATTTCAGTTAACGGCTCAGTTCATATTGGGTCTTTGAAGGAAGGAGGTTGTGTCAAGTCGTAGCAAATTATCCTGATTCTTGGGAGATACCGGACTTAGTGACGGTGAAAGTTTTTCCGTTGTTTTTTAAAACAACGCATGTTTTGGTGTGTGGCCAAAGCATAGGTTTATCATTATTGTTAATTATATTTAAAGGAGGACTATTATGTCTAAGAAATTAATCTATTTAATTTCTTTTATTTTGGTGTTGGGGTCGGTCAGTAACGCTGAGGACATCCAGTGGACCGATCTTGGCGCCGACCACATCTGGAGCACGCCGGAAAACTGGGATCTGGGTAGAGTTCCTACCCTTGTTGACGACGTCAGGATCGACGTACCGGCCGCAGCAATGCCAAACGGCCCGATTATTCAGGATGGGATCGATGCAAAAGCTAATGGCATCTTTACTGAAGCACCCGGGGAGCCCACGCTGACGATGACCGGTGGAACCCTTGAGGTAGCAGGATGGATTTGGTGGGGCGATGGAGCGGACTCCTTCGGCATTTGGGATATGAGTGGCGGCACCGTAACTGTTGCTAATGAATTCGAGCTTGGATGGGGCGGGGGTGCGGGCACTTTGACTTTGACAGGCGGTACAATCAACGCCGGAGAGGCAGTAATTCCTACGGGTAGCGGAGCATTTGGTGAGCTATACCTTCATGGCGGCACTTACACCGTCACTAAGGCCGACGGCCTCAGTGTGCAGGAAAACGGCCTGATAGATATCACCGAAGGTACGTTAGTGTTAGAAGGTGATGATACGGCGAAAATCAATGACCTTATCGCCGCGGGCCTGATTACTGCCTACGGAGGCGATGGCAAATTCGAGCTGGACTTTGATGGCAGGAATCCTGGCAAAACCACGTTAACAGCCATTCCCGCGCCGATAGCAGGCCCCGTCCTCAAGCTGGATGTCGGCAATTCACATAATGCCGAAGAGCTCGAAGAAGGCTTTACTTCGTTTACTCTCGCTGAAAGTGGTTCGGATGTCGATGGTATCACGATTGAATTTGCCGGTATTAATTCCGGCGACTCACGCCGGCGCGGTGAGCCGAGTGGCGTACCCTACGAGAATATTTACAGGGACTTCATCTTTGGCCGACAATCGGAAGCGGGGGTGGGGCTGGTAACAGTGACACTATCCGGCCTGCAGGCAAATCAGACTTACCTAATTACCCTCTACTCATGGGATACGAACAGCACAGAAATCAGAATCGCCGACTGGACTGCTAATGGCGAGTTTCTTTTTTCTACCATCCACGACGGCAATGTCGACCCACCGGCTGCTGAAGATGACTATGCTTATACAGGAGCAGCCACAGCAGATGCGAACGGGGTAATCCTGATGGAAGCTGTTCCTGGCGAGGGCACTTTCGCAGCGGAGCCTTTCGCTTTTATCAACGCTTTGGTGCTTGTCCCCATAGAGCCTGTCCTCAAGCTGGATGTCGGCAATTCACATAATGCCGAAGAGCTCGAAGAAGGCTTTACTTCGTTTACCCTCGCTGAAAGTGGTTCGGACGTCGATGGTATCACGATTGAATTTGCCGGTATTAATTCCGGCGACTCACGCCGGCGAGGCGAGCCGGCCGGAGTACCCTTCGAGAATATATATCGTGACTTCATCTTTGGTCGACAATCGGAAGTGGGGGTGGGACTGGTAACAGTGACATTATCCGGCTTGGAGGCAAATCAGACTTACGGATTTACCCTCTACTCATGGGATACAAACAGCACAAACATCAGAATCGCCGACTGGACTGCTAATGGTAAGTTTCTTTTTTCTACCATCCACGACGGCAATGTCGACCCACCGGCTGCTCAAGATGACTATGCTTATACTGGAGCGGCCACGGCAGATGCGAACGGGGTAATCTTTATGGAAGCTGTTCCTGGCGAGGGCACTTTCGCAGCGGAGCCTTTCGCTTTTATCAACGCTTTGGTGCTATCTGCACCTGTCCCCACAGAACCTGAACCGGTCGGTCCTGTTACTGATGGTCTGGTTGCGTACTACCCACTGGAGAACGATGTGCTGGATGGTTCCGGTAATGGTAACGATGGTACTATATTTGGCAATCCAACCTATGTGGAAGGGCCATCCGGCTACGGCACGGCGATGGAATTCCATGGCTTGGGCGCCCCTGGTGGTGGCGGGGACTACATCGATTGCGGCAATGACGCCAGCCTGGACATTACCGGTCCAATCTCCATAGCCCTCTGGATACGACCTGGTGCGGATGACCCGGAGGGACAGGGCACAGAGACGGCGCCGATGGCCAAGGCGATGGATGGTGTGGGTTGGAGTTGGCAGGTTCGATACGGCTGGGGCAGCCCTCAGCCCTACATGGCCTTCACGTTCAATTCGTCGCCCAGGGCCTGGGCTTACGTCGGCAGGAACCTGGAGCGCGACGAGTGGTGCCATATCGCGTGCTCGCATGACGGCACGACGCTGAAATGTTATCTCAATGGAGAGCAGACCGATTCGACCCCAATGGGCCAAATTACCAGCAGTGAGGCACCTGTCCTCATCGGCTCGGACGGGTGGGGCTGTGACTGGATTGGCGCAATTGATGAAGTTGCGATATACAACCGGGCTTTGTCTGATAGTGAGATTATGCACCTTGCAGGTAACTAATATTGCTGTTTTCGATTGAGTAAATCTTTAATTAATTCGGGGCCTGTACCGATTGATTCGGTATAGGCCCATTGGTTCCGTCAAGAAACAGAGGCTGGGTATCGGTCGAAAGCAACATGTGTCTTGATGTGTAGCTAAAGAGTAACTCATAATTCGCTCAACGGTTGTTGATGGAGGAATATTATGCGTGGGTAAAAGTACATAGTCATAGCTGCTTTCTAACGTGTCATGTAGTCATTAAGATTTTTGGAGATAGAATAATGAAAAAGAATTTTGCAGAATTATTGCCCATGTTACTTGTAGCGACAGTCGCTGTTGGTCTGAATGGATGGACTGCAAATGCCAGCTATCCCGTCCTTCAGTTGGATATTAACAATAGAAATGTTGCCGCAGAGACAGAGCCTGGCTTTGCTTCTTTTACCATCGCTGACGGTGGCTCGGAGGTAGAAGGTATTACAATTGAATTTGCCGGTACTCTTGACTCACGCCGACGCGGCGCACCAGTCGGAATAGAGTACGAGCAGATCTATCGCGATTTTATCTTTTCGCGGCCGGGTGGAATGACGATTACATTGTCAGGGCTGGAGGTTAATGAAACCTACGAAATAACTATTTATGCATATGATACAGGCAGTGGAGCAGGCGGCGATCGAATCGCGGACTGGACAGCCAATGGGGAATTTTGTCTCACAGCTGGCTTCAACGCTGGAATTGCGCCTACGGGTGCGGATGACTATGCTTTTACCGGGACAGCTCAGTCAGACGACACCGGTACAATCGTCCTGGAATGTGGCCCTAATGAAAACACCGCCGAAGAATCAGGCGCGAATAATCCCTTTGGTTTTGTCAATGCCTTAGTGGTCTCTTCGCTGACTCCATTAACAAAAGCCCGGCGACCAGAGCCGGCCGTTGGTGCCCTGCATCCTGAAACATGGGTGAGCCTTGTCTGGTTACCGGGAAGTTATGCCGTCTCGCACAATGTGTATTTCGGTGACAATTTTATCAATGTAGACAACGCCACGACAGAAGATACGGATACATTCATCGGTTCCACAAATGACAGTGTCTTCCTTATCGGCAGCGCCGGAAGTCCTTATCAGGAGGGGCTACCTCCTGGAACAACATATTACTGGCGAATCGATGAGGTCAATGACATGCACCCTGACAGTCCCTGGAAAGGCGATGTCTGGAGCTTCACGGTTCCCTCAAAGACTGCCTTCAATCCCATTCCGGTCGATGGTGTCATGTTCGTTGACCCAAATGTCACGCTAATATGGACTACAGGTGCAGGTTCGATTCAGCATCATTTGTATTTTAGTGATAATCTCGAAGATGTTCAAGCTGGTACGGGTGGTACAGACAAAGGTGTTATTGCAGATGCGAATTATACTCCCGGACTTCTGGAGCTTGATAAGACCTATTATTGGCGAGTCGACGAGTTCGACGGCAGCCAAACACATACAGGCGATCTCTGGAGCTTTACGACTACTCTTGAAGGCCTGGGTACGGTCGTTATGGATATGTGGGAGAATATTAACGGTGCCACTTTGGATTTCCTTAGAGATGACTCAAGATATCCGGACAACCCAACCTGGAGCGATGAATTGACCGAATTCGGCACTGCTGACACCATTGGAGACAACTACGGCGCCCGAATTTATGGTTGGCTCTATGTGCCGCTGACTGGCGACTATACGTTCTATTTCACGAGTGCAGATGAGGGCGAATTGTGGCTGAGCACCGATGATGATTCCACCAATATTGTATTTCTCGCTTCAGAACCTACTTGGGGACAATACGACGCTTTTGTTCGATGGTCTGAACCTATCCCGCTAATCGGTGGCGAAAAGTACTACATTGAGGCGATATGGAAGGAAAGCACCGATTGGGACCACTGCCGTGTGGCCTGGCAAGGTGCCGGCATCCGGAACCAAGAGGTCATTCAAGGTAATTATCTCTCGCCATACGAACCTGTAAATGCCTTTGGTCCGAGTCCCAGCGATGGTAGAATTGATGTGAGGATTGATCCTGTTCTTCGCTGGAAACCTGGAAAACATGCTACTTCGCATGGTGTGTACTTCGGCACCAACCAGGACGCTGTGCGCAATGCCGGCACAGGCTCACCTGAGTATAAAGTCACCGGAGACATTGGTGCCGAGAGCTTTGACCCCGGAGAGCTTGAGCTGGAGACCACCTACTACTGGCGTATTGATGAGGTCAATGACCTCGATCCCGACAGTCCGTGGGTGGGCGAAGTATGGAGCTTTACAACAGGCAGTTACCTTATCGTAGATGACTTCGAGGACTACAACGACTATGACCCCGACCAGATATTCAATACGTGGTTGGACGGATGGGAAGTTGAAACAAACGGCGCCGTGGTAGGTCATGATGTAGATTTTGCCCAGATTTTACAGGGAGAACATATTGTCGAGACCACAATTATCCACGGCGGCGAGCAGTCGATGCCATATTACTACAACAACGTTGGTACGGCAACTTATTCGGAAGCCGAACTTACGTTGAGCCCTGCGCAGGATTGGACAAGAGAAGGCGTTACAGAATTGTCGCTGTGGTTTAGAGGTTATCCAGCGGCTGTCGGCAGCTTCACGGAAGACCCTGTCGGGACCTACACGATGACCGCGTCCGGCACAGATATAACAGGTCAGGCTGACGAGTTCCACTATGCTTATAAGATTCTCACCGGCATTGGCTCGATTACAGCAAGGGTCATGAGCGTCGATAACACCGACCCATGGGCCAAGGCAGGCGTTATGATTCGTGAGACATTGGAGCCGGGCTCCAAACATGCCCTGGCATGTGTTACGCCCGGCAACGGGGTAGCCTCCGAGGGCCGTAGTAATACTGGTGGTGATAGTTTCACAACAAACCAGACCGGAATAACTGCACCGCACTGGGTGAAACTGGAGCGTGACATCAGCGGTTTATTTACTGCTTTCCATTCGACTGATGGCTCTAACTGGGTATCTGTAGGGACCGCTATAGGCCAGGGCATCCAGATGGGCGCGAGTGTCTATATAGGTTTGGCAGTGACCTCACATAATCCTGATGCAACGTGTGAAGCTCAATTCTCTAACGTTAACATTACCGGTAACGTTAGTCAGCAGTGGATGAACCAGGATATTGGTATAACAAGCAATGACCCTGAGCCGATGTATGTGGTTCTCAATGGCAGAGCTGTGGCTTATCACGAAAATCCGGATGCATCATTAATAGATGAGTGGACCGATTGGAGAATCGACCTGCAGGCGTTTGCAGACCAAGGCGTGGATTTAACTAATATCAATAGCATTAGTATCGGCATAGGCACCCAAGCTAACACAACAACACCTGGCGATTCAGGGATTATGTACTTTGACGACATTCGGTTGTATCGACCTTGAGATTCAAATGTAGATTAAACATTATTTCTGCTGGAATGGCAGAAAGATTTGCATGAGAACGGGGCTTATACTGATTCGTTCAGTATAGGCTGCGCTTGTCAAGCGCCAATCAGACCACTACGAATAACCGTCTATCTGATGTTATAAGCAGCCCAAGGACGCAGTGCTTTTTATTCTCTTCGCCAATTAAAGAGCCTAAGTCTTGAGTCTGGGGTGTTAGCTATGTCTGTGTGTTTCGATCCTCGAAAGCGAATCTACGATTTACATAGCTTTGACGCTCCTGACGCTCCTTATGATCTGGAACCAACAGTTTTTCCCGAATCTTTGCGGAATTATGAAGAAACCATTGATTCACACAAGAATTTCACGTCAGCAGGCATAGAAGACGAGGAGGATGAGTTTAGGCATCTCGAACTCACTTTCGAGGAAGATGAATCGGTGTCTACCCGAATAACCTCGTCCACCTTGTCATTAAAGAACTTACGTAAACTTGCTTCGTGTAAGTAATTGTATTATCTTGGCGGCAGGAATGCCACAAAGAACCTTCTGACAAACCTCTGCAACCTTCTTGTTTGTGCTTGCGAGGCATTTCGATATGGTCTGACTTTCCTGCGTGCTATCCTTTGTTCCAGGGCGATACTGGCTGCCAAACTGCTGGCAATCGAAACCCATTCGTAGAGAGATTCATCGGAACGCTACGGCGAGACAAAACACCGAATTCCTGGCCAAATAATGGATGAAACGGGTGAGTAACTCGAAAGATTTGTTCACTACTGTGATTCTTACATGCATTTAGATTTGTACTCGATCGAAGAATATAGAGAATCCAAAAAAGTGCAGGGTGTTACCGAAGCTTCACTTTATGAAATTGCTCTTACACTACGGCACTTTGAACGGTTGATAGGAAAATGCAATTCAAAACAGATTGCACAAAATAGCATAGATAAATTCATTCTCCAAAGAGGCAGCGAAATAAAACGGTCAACGCTCAACAAAGACATCAGGAAATTAAAAACATTTGTCAACTGGTGCAGGAAAAAACGGTATATCTACTGACAAAAAAGGTATAGGGCAAAATATTTTTTTAAAAAATTTTCATCAATGTCCCTTTGTCAAGGATGACTGGTCGAGACTCAATAGAACAACCTTTCTGTGCTGAAAAACGGGTTTTGGGAGCATATCGGGGTTCCGTAAGCAGCAGAAGAGTACCCACCCATAACTGACCGGTTACAAAAAAATCAAAAGAAAGACCTTGACATCACGGATTTCCAACGATTATATTATGCGTCAGCAGAAGCTTTTGTAGAAAACGGGCGAACTGCTTTTCGTAGAATAGAAACTCCACAGGAGAAAGATGGACCTGGGTCATTTTATAAAATCACTCTTTCGGCTGTTTGTCTCTGATAAATTTAAACTATATCAGCCTATTTTTATTGTTGAGCGACTCGACCCAAGACTTTTGCTTTCTGCGGTATGTGATATCGACCAGGATTTAATTTCAACGCTTATAACAAATCGGAACGCTGTGTCGGATATTGTGGTGCAACTTGATCATACTGATTCTAACGAAGTTGAAGTTTTAATCTTGGAAACCCCAATTACACCTATTCTGCAGATTGAACTGGATTCTCAGGATTCTCAACAGCAGCCTGCGGAGTCAGAAAGTGAACTTGCTTATGTAGAAGACAGTGACAGTGGGGAAAAATCCCAGGCACAATACGATTTAGAGCAGAGCATAGCGCTTCTTGTGACTGCTGATTACACAGAAATAAATGCTGGGGAGATTATATGGACAGTTGTCAACGACGAATTAGAAGGCACTGACAGCTGCGAATTGCAGAGCATCGTTGAGCAGTTGACCGAGACACTTCGAGTTCCCCATGGTCCACCTAACAATAATGAGATGCCAACTGCACAGAACGATAGTTCCAGCAGTAACCAACTGGTGCACGTCGATGCTGGAACACAATTCGATCTGACCATAAAAGTTCAAATGCAAGACTCATCTGTTATCGAGATATTCGATAACAGCAGAGGTGTAGTTTTAGCCAGTTTTGCTCTGGAAGGTATCGACAATGTGCTTGTCGTTGGTGGAGACGAATCGAACGATACCCTGACCATCGACCTTGGCACGCCGTTCTCAGTTCCTGGTGGTATTCAGTATGTTGGTGGTGATGGTGGATATGACAAACTTGTAATGCTTGGTTGTCCGGAGTTGTCAGTTAACTATGTGGACAGTGGCACTGACGTTGGTATCATAACAGTTTCCGATGAAGCAGGGCAGACAACCACTGTTGCATTTTCAAGTCTTGAACCTTTTGTTTATCTAAATCATTTTGGAGAGATTAACAATTCCGGCTTTTTCAATTACGGGAATTCACCGGAAATCCTGGACGTTACAACTTACACCCAAGCCTCCGATGCCATTTTAGAGATTGAGATAGGCGGATACAGTCCGGGCCCTGGTGATCCTTTGGTGGATAATGGGTTTGACCAGATTAATGTTACGGAAGAAGCCACCCTTGACGGAACCCTTGCGATTAGCCTTATAAACGATTTTATTCCTGTCCTGAATGACACTTTTGATTTCCTTACTTTTGGCACGATTTCCGGTTCTTTTTCTCAGGTAACCGGCCCGTTTGATTTTGGCGACAGCGGCCTTTATTTTGAGGTCGTGGAGCAATCCGACCGGTTACAACTGGTCGTTGCCGAAATACCCACTGAGCAGGACCTCCATATCACCACATCAGCCACTAACCGTATGGAAGAGGCAATCGAAGGCCTGGCTGACCATGCCGACACCTTGCTGAGTGATTTACTGCTTGCCAATCCCGATATCACCGGTCAAACTTTAGCGGGAACCGATGTTTCTCTTGATGAATTGTTTGACCTTACTGATTACCTCGATATCGGCCCAGCCCTTGATGATTATGTCACCCCGATGCAGGAGCTGGGTTCTGAGCTCAGATTCGAGATCGATGAATTCCTTAACTATCTGCGGGGCAGCTGGCTTAATGACCTTTTAGGCGGGCAAGCCTACGATATCGATTTTAGCAGCAAAACTTATACCGGCGAGTATGACTGGATTGACGGGATTACCGTGGAGTTTTCCGGTGTAGCCAGCTACGACAAAGCAATTCCCGTAGGTTTGAGTGAGACCGTTGAAGGTATCGGTCCGGCCTACACCGAGTACGAGGCTACCATTGATGCTGCCTTTGGTTTCACTTTGGGTTTACGTTGGGCTGATGGAACCGGTGATTACGAGTTCGAGGTAACTCAGCTTGAACTCGATGCCGAGATTAATTCTCTTGACTTAGTGATTCCTTTTACCATTGGCGACCTGGAAGCCGCAGCCGGTCATCCCCAGCATACCGAGGGTTCAATTGAACTGGGTATTCACTTTGACCTGCTCTTTGATTCGCCAGGGGATGACTACCTGGTTACCTACGATCCAATCGCCGATCCGGTCAGCTATGTTGATATCACACTGCCGATCTATGCTTCGCTTGCCGGTGTGGACATAAATCAGGGGCCGCTTGCCACGATCGGTATCGCCGGAGACCTTTTCCTGGCAGCCGACGGCGGCCGGGGGACTACGGCGGTCGGCGCTACGTCTGCTAACCTCGAGCCCTTTACCCCCTTTGCCGAGCTCACCCTTTCCGATATACAGGAGAATCTGGAGGGCTTGCGCGATGATTTCCTGCCCCGGCTGGCGGTATCGGAGAACTTTAACCTGGAAATACCCTTCCTGGATGCTTCCTTTGCCGAGGTTCTGGATCTGGGCGCGGCCTTTGACCTGGCAGTCCTGAAAGAGCTCGATTTCAACGCCATGGAGACCTTGCAGGATTTCGTGGCGGTGGTCAGCGCTTCCGGGCTGATCCCCGACGGCCAGGCGGTCACATACAATACCACCACCAATACGCTTACGGTTCCGTTCGAGTTCGAGATAGATCTCGGCGCCTTGAGCCTGCGTGATCTTGATAGCCTGGGCCTGGTGAATATACAGTTGCTCGAGGACGAGGGGCTTATCCAGATCGGGCCCTATATCGATCCCGATAACCTGCTCGATAACGGATACGCTGATCTTGCCGACCTGGCGGCGGCAGGGGTGCTCGGTGTGGATTCGGTAGATGACTGGGAGGCTCCCAATGCCTTAACCATCGCCGATGCCGGCATAATCGGCCCGGCCGCGCTGGTCGCCCTTGATCTCATAGGGTCGGAGAACATGGTCGATCTCGACGATCTGATTGACGAAGGTCTGGTCACCTTCGGCGAACTGGCCGAGGCCGGCATCGTAACCATCGGCTCGCTGGCGCCTAATCTCGGGTTTATCCGTGATATCAATCTTGCCGCTACCAATGTCGCTGATCTGGCCGTCGATATGGCCGGTCAGGCCAGCGTCGAGGACCTGGTCGATCTGGACGGGCTGCTGGCAAGCGGCATCGATACCGCCGAGAACCTGCTCGAGGAGCTGTTTGACACCGGTCTTCTGGACCTGGGCGATATCAGCCTTGATTCTTTGGGTATAAACGATTTTATTACTACCGGGCTTGGCTCGCTGCAGGACCTGGTGGATGCGGGCCTGGCAACGGCTTCCGATTTTCTCTCCACGACCCTAGTCGATATCTCCGACCTGGTCAGCGATACCGCGGCGACCTTGGGCGGCCTGCTCAGCGCAGGGTTGATCGAGGCCGCCGACTTTGTTTCTTCGACCCTGCTCGATACCACCGCTTTCTTTACCCAGGGTATCGCCACCCTGGCTGAAGTCGTCGAGGAGGGCCTGGCGGTTATCGATGATTTCAACGACATAGTCCTTTCGGCAGCGGCTTTGATCGCCGACGGCCTGGCCAGCGCTTTTGAGCTTGATTACCACGATCTGGTCGCCGGCGCCGACGATGTTTCTCTCCACGATCTGGTCAATTCCGGGGTCGTGACCATAGAAGAACTTATCGATAACGGCGATGTCAACTGGTCCGATCTCGCCATCGATTTCGCAATGCAGCTTTCCGACATTTTACAATCGGGAATCTCTGATATAGAGGCCTTGATCACCGGGGCTCTGGTCGATGCCAACGACCTGGCTAACGGTTACCTCGACGATCTCGATGCCTTGGTTCAGACCGGGCTGGTATCGTTAAGCGACCTGGTCAGTAACGCTCTTATCGACCTTGCCGATCTGGGCCTGGACGAGCTGGATATTCCCGCTCTTCTTGAGACAGGCCTGGCCGACCTGGGGGATCTGGCCCGGGAAAGCCTGATCGGGCCGGCCCAGATGGCTATCGACGAACTGCTCGCTTCCGACGTCGCCAGCCAGGCCGCTTCTCTGTACGGCAGTATCTTATCCAACGGCACACTGATCGGTCCGGGTTCGATCATCGATCTCGACGCCCTCCTTGCCGATGTCAGTATACCTATAGAACTCCATCACCTGATCTATTTCGGTATTATCGATCATAACGACGTACGGCCTCTGGGTGAGGTCGATGCCGACGTGCTCACCGATGCCAACGTCATCGATTCCAGCCTGCTCGAGCGTAACAGCCTGCCTGAAGTCATCGAAATGGGTTATCTCACTATCGGCGACATCGTCGATCTTGGCGAACTGGCCCGGGAAGACCTGGCTGATCTGCCCATAGCCGATCTCGACGCTTTCGGGTTTTCCCAGAGTATTATCGAAGACCTGGACGATCATGGATATGTTCTGCACGGCGACGGTATCGAGATCGCCGATCTCGTCAGTGAGACCGATGTCAGCGTCGCTGACCTGCTCGTTTACGGCCTAATCAGCGAAAGTGATCTCGAAGCCGATCTTTCTCCTGTTGATCTTGACGACGTGTTCGTGCAGGGCGCGGTGGACGTTGAAGACCTCATGGAATCGGACGTTCTTGAGATGGCGATCCTGGATACGTATATAACTCAGAATCCCCAGGGCAAGGAAGTCGTTGCCGTGAGCGATTTGACCGGTCTTTCCTATGTTAGCCTGGCTGACCTGGTGGACAGCAGCCTGCTTGTAGCGGCCGACTTTGATTTTGCCGGTATCACCGTCAGCGAGAACGACCTGCTCGCCAGCGGCCTGGTGCCGCCGAATAAGCTGGATAACAACAACCTGGTCCAGGATGGCTCGCCTGATTTCGTCTACCTCGAAGAGGTCATTGCTCTGGACCTTGCCAGTCTCGCTGACCTGGCCGATGCCGGCATCGTGACCGATCTTCACTTGATGACGAGTGAACTGCTGCTTACTGCTATCCTGGAATCGGATTTATTGTTTTTATCTATAAGTGCCATTGCTGAGTCCGGGACAAGTGCCGGAAGTGCCGATGTAGAAGATCTGTTTAGCGCTACGCCCCTGACTGAGAGTGATCTGCTTGATGCCGGATTGATCGATCGGGCTGATTTCTGGGAGACCAGCATCGTCACCCTGCGCCAGCTTGTCGACGCCGGGCTGGTCACTGATGCCCATCTGGCCGCTAACGCTACTGTTGATCTTGCCATACTCCTGGAATCGGACGTGGTCAGTGAGCAGTATATTATCGCCCAGTTTCCCACTTACTTGAGTGAAGATGACGATGAAAATCCCGATCCTGTTGATTCGGATACGATCCCGATTGAGGAACTGCTGCTTGATACCTATAGCCCGTTTGAAGAAATGGTTTTACACGGACTGTTGCGCGGTGACGCTTTCATCAACAAGGTCTTTGAACAGACCGACCTCGAGGCGATCACGGTCTTAAACGATGACATGGAGGTAGTGCCGTTATTCGAGGACGGCGAGCTCGACGATATAGTGCACGTGGGTACAGTGGGTCTGGATACTCTGCTTACCTCCATTTTATATGACGTGACCCTTGCCCGATACGTGGCTGCAGACTTCGTCGATGTCTATGACTTCGATAACGGCGATCTCGATGTCGCCGCTCTGGAAGCTGAGTTTGCGGTGGATATCGACGATACCTATACCGTCACCGTTCCTCTGTACAGCCTGATCGCCCTTGATTATGACGAGATCACCCTGGTGGATCTGATAGAGGAGGGGTATATCGATGACACTGACCTGACCAATGCCGCCCTCCCGCTGGATATCCGTGATCTGGAATATTCGCCCCTGTTTGAGCAGGGCGATCTCAATAACTACATCAGCGCCCACGAGGTTTACCTGTACGACCTCATCGAGATCGTCTATATCGGCGACATAGTCGAGCTGGGCGAACTCGATGTCGACGACCTGATCATCCGTAACAGCAGCATGATCACTGAACTGGCTGATCTTGTCGAGGAAGGCATTATCGGAGGAGACAGTTTTGAGGATATCGACCTGGCCACGGTCGATTTGGGCGTTGTGGTCAGCACCGCTGACCTGAACGCCTTTAATCTCGTTGACGCCGACGATAATGTGTCGTTACACGATCTCCTAAATTCCGGCTTGGTATCGCTGGGACAGCTCGTGGATGCCGCTCTTGTCACGCAAAGCGACTATGCCGCGTCCGTCACCAGCCGGACCTTCCAGAAGATCAACCGTTCCGATATCTATGACCAAGCTTTGATCGAGCATTACGGGCTGGTAAGCGGGCCTAAGGACGAAGAGGTCGTCACCCTGACTGCCGACAGCGGCGATACCCTGCTGGACGCCGGCGGCAGCCCTCTCGCTACCTTAGCTGCGCTGGTCAAAGCCGAGGTGGTCACCCCGGCTCATCTTGCCGTTGACGCCCAGGTCGACAAGGACGGTATCCTTGACAACGATCTGGCCGACCTTTCCGAGTTGATGGATGCCGGATTGATCGCTGCCGCCGATATCCTTCCGGGATCATCGCTGATCGACCTTCAGGAGCTCGATGACAGCGGGGCGTTGCCGTTCTCTGAGGTTTCCGGCCTTGAACTGATGATTACTCTGGGACTGGTGACAGCAGAAGAGGTCGACGGCCTGAGTACGCTTGAAAGCAGTGATCTTATTGCCTCCGGGCTGGTGACTGAAGACGATCTGGTAGATAACGGCTTATTCGGTACCCACGTCGACCTGGTTCAGCTTCTTGATTCCGGTCTGGTCACCATCGATGAGTTAAAGACTGCCACTTTGGATGACCGCAGCGGCAGAGTGGACCTTGCCGGCTTGCTCGATGCCGGTTCCCTTTCGGTGACCCTGGCTGATCTGCAGAGTGAAAACCTGGTCAGCTCAGCGGTAGAGATCGACGAACTACTTGAGTCCGGGCTGGTAACGCTGCTTGACTTGGTCGAGGGAGGCGTGGACAAAGCTGCGCTTCTTGCCAGCGGCGACGTCACGGTTACCGAGGCCCAGCTGATCACTGCCGAACTGTTTGTTCCCAACGTTTCTATCGTCGATCTGGTCGAGTCGGAATTGGCCACGGTCCAAAACCTGGTCGATGAGACCCTGATCAGCAACAATATTGACCTGGAAGAGTTGATTCTCCTGAATCTGGTTACCGGCGAGCAGCTCGTTGACGCCGGTATCATCACCCAGGGACAGCTTGACACCGATGATTTTCAGGGACCCTATGTGGTTGACCTGCTCACTACTGATGTAGCCTTTGAAGACGGTACCGGCCCTCTGGTATCCCTGGCCGACCTTGCCGCTTATGGATTTTTCGATAGCGATATTGTCCGGGCCGAACTTACCGCCACGCCCCTGGTCGAAGAAACTGCTCTCAATGATAACGGCTTTGCCGGCGTCGATTCCATTAATCCCCGTTTACTGATTGCCAGTGGCCTGGTCACTCCTGAAGAACTGGCCCAGGAAGGATTCATCACTGCTACCCTTGATAAAGACGATATCATCGCCGCCGTTGCCCTGGGCATCAGCGAAGCCGACCTGGTCGCGGCCGGTCTGCTCCTCGATATGATCGATGCTCAAGGGCTGGCTGATGCTGGATTGGGCATTACCCTGGGCGATCTGGAAACTGCCGGGCTTATCACCAACCCTCTGATTACCCGTGCCGACCTCGATGACCTCCCCGTAGTGGATTACGATGTGCTCGATCTGGTCTGGCTCGATATCGACCGGCTCCTCGATTCCGGGCTGGTGGGAGGGGACGATTCTATTGATCTCGATGACCTGCTTGATGAAAACATCCCGGCCTTAGGTGAGCCCTTGTTCGATGTGGCTGACCTGGCCCGTAAAGGATTGCTGCATGAGAGTGATGTCGACGGCCACAATAGCGAACTGTTCAGTCTAAACGGATACACCCTTTCGATGGACGGTGATTACGGCCTGAGTCTGGTAGTGAAACCAGCCGAGTTTAAGCCGGCGGAGTTTAAGCCCGCCGAGTTTAAACCGGCAGAGTTCAAGCTGATGGTAGGCGGGTCGTTCGATCTGTTTATCGATCTTGACGGCGAGCCCGGCCAGCCGTCTGAAGGCCAGCTCACCCTGGGCGTCGAGGACTTTACCCTTACCGCTACGGTCGCCTATGACGTCATCGACCTCGACGTGCCGGCACGCCTGGGATTTATCGGCGTTACTCTGGCTAATGTCCCCGGACGTGACAACCTGGTCCACGTGAGCCTGACCCGGATCATAATCCTCGATCAGGACGGTGAGACCGAAACCACCGACGACCGTAAGTTTAGCTTTGATGAGATCCTGGCTCAGGATTTTGCCCATATCGTTTCCAGCGACCTCAGCGGCGAAGCCACTGCCGAACTCGGCGGTATCACCATAAATACCGGCTTAGGCGGATTGAGCGTAGCTCACGGTGCCACGATCCTGTTCGAGGTCGAGGACTTCACCCGTACCAAGTCGGACAGCGATTACGTGACCCTTACCATGCAGGACGTACCGGGGATGTTCCGGGTCTATGAGTACCTGCGATTAGATGACCTGATGACCACGCTGTTACGGGGCCGGGATTATGTCCTGGAAGCTTTTGACGAGATTCCTTTCTTCGTTACCGATCCTAACTCGCCGATCTATGAACTTCTCGGCGATGTGACTATCCCGGTTATCAACAAGACCCCGGCCGAGCTGCTGAGTTTCCTTGGCACGGTCAATGACGCTGTAGATCGCGTACAGCGGGCCTTACTCGATCCCGATAACGACCTCCAGAAACTGATCAGGTTTATTATGGATAAACTTGGCCTGGATATCGAGGCCGACAGCGAGATATTCAGAGTGGCTATCGAGGCCGGCGTTTTAGTGATGACCCTTAAGCTGGATGAAGATGTCGACGAGGACTTTCCTTTCGAGTTCGATCTGGCCGCGTTTGCCGGCCTGGTCCCCGGGGGCATACCGGGGATGGACGGTATCGACGACCTGGTCGAGCTTTCTGGTAGCGGCAACATCAACCTGAAAGCTTTTGCCGAGATACGGATCAAAGCCGGTGTCGACGCTTCCGGTCGCAGCGGCGATTTGCCCGTAGATATATTCCTTTACGACTGGGATGACGCTGCTCAGGACGGTACCCGGGTGGCTGCCGGGTTCAAGATGCTGGCTCAGGGTATATCGCTTAGTTTTGAAGTATTCGATTCTATCGGCTTGAGTACCAATGATACCGGCCTGGACTGGGACCGTGACGGTGTGGGCGGCCTTGACGGCGAGCTCTACACCACGGACGCTACCATCGATGCCGACGGCGATGCAACGACCAATCCCGAGCTGTTCGATCCGGATGACCGTTCCGATTTCGTCACCGTGGCCTTCGTACTTGACCAGGCCGGTACCGAAGTCCCTGATGACGGAAAGTACCGTTTTACCGAGACCTTTTTCGGGGAGAATGTCCAGTTTACCGGCGTTGACGGCGGATTTGAACTATTCATGCCTCTGACGGTGGATATGTTCGGTATCATCACCGACCTGTCGACACCGCTACGGATTAGGACCAACCCCTTCTACGACACCGATCCCAACGAAGGATTGGAACAGGTGTTCCTGCAGATGTTCGGCCTTGACGGCGCCGGTACCGAGCCCGCGGTTCTTATCGACGCTCCCGATATCCGCGACCTGGTCGGCGACCTTGCCGATAGCGCCATCCGTACCCTGCTGGAACAGCTGGCCGGTTTTATCAGTGATCTCAAAGCTCAATTCTTGAGCCTTGATTTTCTCGATATGACCATCCCCGGCACCGATTACAGTATCAACGGCATCCTTGACGAGATGACCATCCTCGATAACGGCTTGGGCGGCGTGCCCACCGCCGATACCGCCCTTGAAGCCATACTCGATATCGATACCTATTTCTTCGCTTACCTGGATACCGTTGACTGGAGCGGTTTTGCCGGGGGAACCGTGAGTATTTCCCAGATCTGGAACGGATTGGTCACGTTTCTCCAGGATCACTGGATGATCACCCTGCCCGATATCGCTGGCACCGGTCTTCCCAGTTTCTTCACCATTGACGATACCGGTCCCGAGCTCACCGTCGAGGTGGATATTACCTGGTCGATGAGCGAAAGCATCCCGTCGAATCTTGCCACCGATTTTGCCGGCAGCGGCCTGGTGATCTCCGGCGGCCTGAACTTCGACTTTGAGATCGACGCCGGCCTGTCGTTTGATTTCACCATCGACCTGGCCGGGGAGAACAGCTCTTTTAACTTCGAAGAGTTTTACCTCAGTGCCGCGGTGCTTGTCGATGATATCAACCTTACTATTACGTATCAGGACCTGGTCGGACTGACTACCTTTATCGATACCGGCGGTGTTGACGACGATTACGGCGAACTCGAGCTCAATCTCGGCGGCAGCTTCTATATGCAGGACGGCAGCTTCACCTTCGATCACGAACACAACCTGGCCGACGACGTCGAGTTCGAGAACAGCGTCTCGCTCTACCTGCCGCTCGATCTTTTGATCGGCTCCGAAGGCATCGAGCTGGGCAATATCACTTTTGCCGACAGCGATTTTTATGACGGAGAACTAAGCCCGGGATTTGGTTTCGACCTGCAGAATGTCGGCGAGCTCTTTGATGCGGCAGTGTACCTTGTCCTGGACTGGCTGGGAAGTGAGATCGAGGACGTCAGAGGCGACCTGGTCCCGGTATACGATACTGACGGCAGCGTTATCAGCGAAGGATATGAGGCCCTCACCAAGACTATCCCCGGCACCGATATCTCGGTCAATAACGTCCTGGGATTGGAACAGCTATTGAACCTCGGTACCTACATCAGGCATTACCTGCGCCCGCAGTTAGGCGATACCGGTTTTACCCGCGACCCCAGTATCCCTCTGGGTGATCCGGCAGGGGCAGGGGAGCCCGGGGACAGCTACTACGGTTCCAGCGGTCCTACTCTGGGCGGTTTCTTCCAATACCTGGAAGCCTACTGGATTCCTACCCTTGGCGGACAGGCCGGCGGGTTTACCTGGGAGATGATAACCGACGGCCCCGATATCGTCGGTGTCGATCTGCTCTTCGAACAGGATTTTACCTTCGACCGCCAGTTCTCCCTGAACTTCGGCGAGGAAGTCGAAGCCATCGGTCTTGAGGTCGACGGGCAGGTCGAACTTAATCTCGAGGTTGCCATCGACCTGGCCATGAGCCTGTCGTTTAACTGGGGAACGGATGGGGGTACGGGTGATGATACCATCGATTTCGATATCGACCGTCTGAACTTCAGCGGCCATGCCTCCGCCGATGATGTCGTTATCGGCGCCAGTATCGGCCCGTTAAGCGTCAGCCTGGGCAGCGAGGACTGCGAGAAGGGCCGGCTTGCTCTCGACCTGGGCGCCGAAGCCTCCTATATCGACGGCGTGGTCAGCTTTACTCCCACAGCAAACACCGCCACCGAACACAACAACTATATCGACGCCTATCTGCCGGTATACGCCTCCATCGGTGACGTGAACTTCGGTTCCTGTTCCGACCCGCCGCAAATCTCCTTAAGCGGAACGATCTTTCCTTCTGCCGGAGGACCGGAGCTGTCCTTCAGCCATGAAAACATGGAACAGCTCCTTGACTTCAGCGATTTCAATATCGGCTCACTCATCGCTATCATCCAAAGTACCCTCAATTGGCTGCAGGATTTCACCGATTACGATTTCATGACCTATGAGGTTCCCATCATCAACATGGAGATCGGCGAGGTCTTCGATTTCGCATCTTCCTTTGTCGATAAAGTCCAGTCCCGGATCGATTTCGAACAGATCAACAGCGTGCAGGATTTCATCAGGGAATTCACTGAAGCCGATATTCTGCCTGCCGGCCTTGGGGTTGTCTACGACATGGCGACCAACTCCCTGAGTCTGCCGCTCAACTTCGACTTCAACTTCAACGACCTCGATCTTCTCAACATGGCCAACCTGGGCAATCTTGATTACCAGGGATTGCTCGATATGGGGGCGATCGCTGCCGGCGAGTACTTTGACAAAGATACTATTCTTTCCGGATTGCTGGACATGTTCGCCACCCCGCTGGACCAATTGGCCCGCTTCGACCTGATCGATCTTGATTCCTTCAACCCGGCCACGGCCATAGCCATCGCCGACCTGGAACAGTACGAGCTGATCGAAGCCGGCGCTCTGGGTACAGGAACGATTTCTCTGACTGATCTTCTGAATTCCGAGCTGGTCGATGTTGATCTCCAAGGGCTATTTAACTTCGGCCTGCTTTCCGATGGCGACTTTGCCGACGGCAGTATGATCGATATCCAAGATTTCGTCTCCTCCGGCCTGATGAGTATGAGCGACCTGGCCGCGGCCGGGATAACCCTTTACGGCCTGAATAACGCCGCCCTTCTGAATATCAGCACTCTGGAAAGCGCGGGTGTTATCGCCGCTGGCGCCCTTGATTCTCTGGGCGAGACCCAGATCTCTCTGGGTGACCTGCTTGCTTCCGACCTGGTCGATGTCTCCCTCGACGATCTGCGCGCCGCCGAGCTCATCGACGACGTGACCCAGGTCGTGCAAGAGGCATCCGACGCCGACTTCTTAAATCTGACCAATTTGCTCACCCTGCGCGAGCATTCCCTGACCGATTCTATCGATATGGGGTTCCTTTCCGAGGATGAGTTCGATCTGCTCACCTCACTTACCCTGGTATCGCTCGAACAGGCCGAACTCATCGAGGACGGCGAGCTCGGTACCGGGTCGATCCTGTTAGGCGATCTGCTCAATTCTGATCTCGTGAGCATTACCGTGCTTGACTTGATCGGTGCCGGTCTCCTTACCGACGGAAACTTCGGCAGTTTCGATCCTGCCACTCTGTTTTCCATCGTTGATGATTTGGAGTTCCACGGGATCATTTCTGCCGGCGCTCTCGATTCCCTGGGCGAGACAGATATATCCCTGGAAGACCTGCTCGATAGCGACCTGGTCGATGTCGACGTCATGTCTCTGGTCGGCGAGACCCTGCTCGATGCCGGCGATGTGATCGCCGGATTAGGCGATGTCCTGGGCAGTGATCTTTCATTTGAAGGGTTCGATCTTTTTGATATGGTTGGTATGGGGATGTTTGATGACTACAGCGATATCGTCGATTTCGAATACGATTTGCTCAATATTAAGGATAGGCCCATCGATCTGGGGTTTGACGTCGGCGACGTGTTCGAGATGGGGTTCACCACTACCGCCACGGTCCTGGTGACCGTTGAAGCGGGGTTTGAGTGGGTGATCGATTTCGACGGCGCCGACGGCGAGGGCGGACTGACCTTCATGATCAACAACGCCCACGCGTCCGGTCGGGCGGAACTGGAGCTGGAAGATTTGGAATTAGCCGCCCGCTTGGGCTTTATCGAACTGGAAGTGGGGGGTAATCCCGAGTCCGGTTTGAATCTCATTGCCGAAGCCATCATCACCCTGGATGAGGACGGCGACATTACCACCGATAACGACCGCAGCTTTAGCTTTACCGACCTAATCACCGGCGGGCTGATCGATAATTTCCTGTTCGATTTCAACGGATACGGCCGGGCCAGCCTGGTCGGTGTGGACATCGAACCCGATATTCCCGGGCTGGACGAGAGCGCCCTGAACGCCGCCGAGCTTTCCATCACCATCCCCGACCTGCTGAACTGGGACGTGGTGGAAGTTATCACCCAGGGCGAGGCTACCGAGGCCGAGATAGACCAGCATCTGGAACAGGACCACGTAGTGGTCATTATCCCCAATGTCGAGGACCTCATCAACCTCAGCGATCTTGATTTCGGTTCTATCATCGAGGCTATCCGCACCGGCCTTCAGTTTATCGAGACCGCTCTCGAGGGAACGTCCTTCTACCGAAGGGAACTGCCCATCATCAACCGCACCGTGGCCGATTCGTTTCAGTTCCTCTACGATTTCCTCGATAAGGTCGAGCAAGCCGCCGAAGACCCGGCATCAGTGCTTCAGGAAGTGGAGGAGATCATCGAGGACGCCCTCGGGCTTACCGATCCCGATGCCTTCGGCCTTTCTCTGGACACCACCGATCCCGAACGGACCGTGGTCAAGATCCACGTCGAGTGGATCAAGCTGCTTTCCGACTATCTCGACGAAGAGTACATGAACCTGAGCTTCGCCTTCGACCTCGGCTCGATCATCGGTATTTTCGGCGGAGATCTGGGTAGCGGATGGGATTTCATCAACGAGCTGGTCTCCGGCGGCGCCGATATCGCCTGGGACGCCCAGGTGGAGATGGTGGTGGATTTGGGTATCGACGTGACCGATATCTTGAGCGGCGACATCGATTTCTTCCTCTATGATTATAACAGCGGCGATGATACCGGGACCCACATTAAACTCAGGGCGAAAGTCGAAGCCACCGAACTGGAACTGATGTTCGAGCCCCTGGGTATCGGCGTTACCGGCGGTTCGGCGTTTCTCGGCCAGGTCCTCTACAGCAACGACGGCGGCATCACCACCCACGATTACTATGATCCCGCTCAGCCTACATTTCTTCCTTACAGCGCCGATTGGGCTGAGTTCACCCTGGCCATCGACCAGCAGGTCGGCGGCGACGGCGACGGACGGTTCTATTTCGCTACCGAGGATTTCGGCGATAACTGGACCTGGGACCTGGTGGGCGGATTCGACGTCTACCTGCCCCTGGAGATACCGCTGGTGACGGTCACGCCCCTGCATGTTTACACCAACAACGCTCCCGGACCGGACGGCTGGGGCGACGAGGCCCTGTTAGAGGCGTTCAAGCGCTTAGGCGGCCACACACCCGAGACCGGTGAGCCTGACGCGGTGATCGTCGATCTTCCCGACATCACTGTGATGGATGATTTTAGCCTGCTGAGTATCTTAAACGACTCCACCTTTATTTTAGACGGAGTGGATTTGATTTTAGGCACGGTGCAGGACGTGCTGGGGTCGAGCTTTGCCGCAGAGTTACCGCTTCTCGGCACTAAACTGGAAAAAGCCGCCACGTTCATACGCGATATCCGCACCGGATTCCTTGCCGACCTGCGCGAGAAGCTCAACGGCCCCGGCGCCGCCATCAAGTATATCCGCGATTCCATGTGGGACGTGTTCGGGCCAAGCGGACTGGACATCATCCTCGACGGTGACGGCAACGGGCGCATCGAGCTCGACGATATCGGCGTGGACTGGTATGACGCCGACGGTAATCACCTGAAAGAGTGGAAAGAGGGCGAGCGAGTGCCCATGACCGGATATATTTATGACGGTGACGACAATTTTGTCTCCACGTCCGGCGCGCCTACCGGCGATCAGTGGGAGATGACCGCCGACACTGACGCCATTCAGTTCGACGTTCCTTTAGGCGGCATTGCTTTCGGCACCGGGATCGATATCCCCCTGGATATCGACGTGCCGGCATTTGCCTTGAAGGTCGATGGCGGGTTCGCGCTGGAGCTTTTCTGGAGTCTCGACCTCATATGGGGGTTGAGTGTCACCGATTACATATTTATGGGAACCAACGATAAGCTTTTCCCCGACGATCCCGAACTGGAAGTGGAGATCAGGGCTTTTCTTGACGGCGAACCGCTCAACAACACCACCGTCACTCCTTTTTATGCCGAAGGAAAACTGTTATTCTTTATATTAAGCGTGGAAGATATCGACCGGGACGAGGGCCAACCTGGTTTTCAGCCCAGCGGGGTGTTCGGGTTCCTTGAACTCGATGTCCTGGGAGATTCGACTACCGGCCGGGTCACCTTTAACCGTCTGATATCCACCCCGATCGATGAGCTTTTCGATATCAACTTCGGCGTGGAGGCTACCCTCAACGCTACCATAACCCTGGACATCGGAGATGTCGGTCTGCCCCGGCTCAAAGCCGATTTTGTCGCCAGTTGGTCCTGGGACCTCGATAACGGTGCCGGCGAACCGGAATTCGGCCTCTACAACCTGCGTATCGATATCGGGACCTATGTCACCGATATCTTAAAACCGATCACCGATAAAATCAGCGAAATTCTCGATCCCTTCAAACCCATCGTCGATGTGTTCACCACCGAGATTTCCGGCCTCGGTGTCATCTGCGATCCGCCTAACCTCCTGGGATTGATCAATCTTATCCTGCGTACCTTGGGGTATGCTGAAATTCCGGTGGTTTTCTTTAACGCGGTAAATACCATGATCGATGTCGTCGATCAGGTGGACGCCATGATCGGCGCCGAAGGCGAGATCCTCCTTGGCGATGTCCTGGGATTAGGCACCAGCAACGTCGAGGCCCGCCAGGCCGAGATTGAGCTGCCGGATTGGCTCGATGATTTCATGGATAACCTTCGGTTAGAGAGTACCGGCATGCTTACAGCAACCGGGAGTAGCGTCTCCAGCGGCTGGTCGTCTACCGAACGCAGTGGTTTCGAGATCCTCGATCATCTCACCGATATCGGTAACTGGATGTCCCTGCTTAACGGCGGCTCGGCCATCCTGTTTACCTACGAGATGCCTTTGCTCGAATACGAATTAGCTTTCAAACAAGGTATCGCTACCATCACTGCCGGGCCGGTAGTGATCAATATCTACGCTGTGGGTAATTTCAAATTCGCGGCCGACCTGGCGTTCGGATACGATACCTATGGTATTCAGAAAGCCCTCGATACCGGCAACTGGTGGTATGTTCCTGACGGATTCTATGTGGCCGATTTCGGCATTACCAGCGGGAAGGAGAAAGACGAGTTCACGGTCGGTCTGGAGATCGGCCTGGAAGCCACCCTGTGGATGCTATTGGTGGAAGCCGGACTGGGTGGCGTAGTTGGCTTTGAGATGGGCCTTGACCTGCAGGATATCAATAACGACGGCCGCATCCATCCTTCCGAGTTTTACGAGATGTGGCGCTACACCGGTAATGACGCCCCCGGCGGGCTGCTCAATCTTATCAATCTTTCCGGCCGGGTCTACTTTAAGGCTTACGTCTTTGTCGATGTGGGTATTTCTATACCTATTGTAGGTAAGATAATGAGCCGGGTGGTGGACTGGACCATATTCGATATCACCCTGGCCGAATGGGAGTACAACGCACCCACGGTCCAACCGGTACTGGCCCATGTGGAGGGCGACACCCTGGTCATTCATTCCGGCAGCCGGGCTGGACAGCGGGAATACCTTAACTACGAGGACGGCGGCGAAAAATTTACTATCAGCGGTACCGATACCTTGATCACCGTCGCTTTTGACGAGTGGTCGCAAGACTATGCTCCCGACGGTGGGACCTTTGCCACGGTCATCGCCGACTGCGGCACCGGCGACAATACCATGGACGCCAAAGACTTGATCGGTGTCGATGTCGAGTTCACCGGCGGCGACGGTAAAGATCAGCTTATCGCTTCCCAGGGCGCCGGGGCGCTCCTGATAGGTAACGGTGGCGAAGATACTCTGGATGCTTCCCGATCTACCGAGGCGGCCGTCCTCAAGGGCGGCGACCACGATGACAAGATGACCGGCGGCTCAGGGTCCAACGACATGGACGGCGGCGGCGGCGCCGACCGGATAACCGGCGGTCCAGCAAACGATATTATCACCGGCGGTGACGACGGTGATACCCTTGCCGGCATGGGCGGCACTGATACCTATTATTTCGCCACCGGCTTTGGCCAGGACACCTTCCGTGATATCGACGGCGATACCATCATCGACATGAGCGCGGTAGCTGACGACCTGGTGGTCACCATCTCCAGTACCAGCGCTTCCATTCTCACGCCCAAAGAAGAGTTACGCCTGGGCCGGGCTGTCCTAACCCAGCTCATCCTCGGTACCGGAAACGATACCCTGTATATCTCTGATCCGGCCATAGGTACCCTTGAAATCGTCGATTCCGGCGGTAACAGTACCACGACTTTTACCTTCAGCCGTAACACTTCCCAAAAAGCCGACGGGATCATTTCTCTGGTGGACAGCGACAGCGATTTCGACGAAGTCATTTTAAACAATATCTCTGGCATCGAGATGGCTTCGACCCAGGACGATATCATCATTATCAACGACCACGAGATCCGCAACGGCCGGCTGAACGGAAGCGTGATCGAAGGCGGCCGGGAAGTCATCCAGTTTACCGACGACGTGGAACAGTTCACGGTTGTGGCCCGGGAAGGGGAAGTAGACGAAGAGACCACCGAGACCACCTGGTGGCCGATCAACCTGACCATCAGTTCCACCGTGGGTTCCGCCGATCTCGGCGAAGCCAGTATCTATATCTCGGCCGAGAACCTTACTATCAGGCCCACCACTGACGCCGGGTCGATGCATTTCGCCGCCAACGGTATCGTTATTGAAGTTGTCGAAGATTGCGTGCTCGACACTTCGGTACACGCCACCGGCGATTTCGATATCGACGCCGACAGTATCGGGGCCCAGCTTGGCTCGGCTTCGCCGCTGGTGAGAGACACTACCGATGCCCTGGGTACCATCGAACACGAGATCGACGCCAATGATATGGATTGGCCTATCAGGGTCAGCTCACTTGAAGTGAACGCTCAGATCAACGCGATCAACGATGGTAACCTCAGGGTTTACACCGCCAATGCCGCGGCCCAGGCCTATATCGATTTGAACGTCAATATTACCTCGGGTTCCGGCGACAGCCGCGATAACCAGGGCGGCGGTATCATGCGTTTCGTGGCCGAAGGAAATATCAATCTCGATAACGGCATGCGCTTTGAAGGCGCCGCGTCCCACCTCATCCTTGCCGGGGATAACATCTATAACAACCATTACGGCACGTCTAACCGGATCGAGACCACCGTCGGCGGTATGACCGTGCTGACCCGCGACGAAGGCATCGCTGACGGTTCCGAGATCGTCATCGAAGAGACCGACAGCCTGGTGATCTACGGGCTGACCGACCTGCCCGGCGCGCCCGACTCCGTTCCGGTGGGTTTATCCAGCGCCTATGGCATTATCGACGTCACACTGTTTGGTATGGTGGCGACCAAGGAATGGGAGACTGCCCGTCTTACCTTAGACAGCGGCAGTATTATCACCCGCACCGCCGACCGGGATATCACCCTGACCGCCGACGATTTCCAGTTCTGGACGTCAGCTCCCGGCAGGGATATCGATCCCGACCGCGAAGAAGGCGGCGTTATCGGCAGCGGTGAACTGACGATACTCACGTCCTACGCGGAGAAGTTCCTGATCGGCGGTTCTGCCGAGGCTCCCCTGGGTAATGACTGGACCTATATCCGTGATGAATTTCCCGCTTTCTTGAATTATCCCGACCATGTCGGCGGTAACTTCGAGGGGCCGGAAGGGGATAAATCATACGTCGATGACGACACTCTGTTTATAGATACCGTTCATTTTTCTACCATCGACCTCTCGGCATTGAGCGAAGACTTCACCCTGATCACCTTTGGTACCTATTCCGCTCCCGATACCTATTCCCTGGAGCGGATCGTCATGGGTGACGCTTTTGATCAGACCGAGATCAAGAAAGACGGGTCGCCGCGCGACCGCGATTCGTCGTTCCGCAGCGACGTCATCTTCAACGCCGACCGCATCTATATCCAGGGTGAGGTGGAGGCGCAGAACACGCCCCTGGTCACCGTGAATATGAACACCGAACGCCTGCACGTCAAGTCCAAGAACATCAACAATCCTCTCGGCGGCCGCGATTCCGGTATCACCGCCGATATGCTCGTGCTGGCCCCGGATGAAATCACCATGGAAGGCGGCGTGCGTAACCGCATCATCCTTGACGGCTGGATGATCACCAATTTCGGGAATATCGATGTGAATATCCGCGGTGAAGGGGAAGCCTATATTTCACCGATGATGGAAGAGGTCCAGGATCAAAGCAAGCTGGCCAACAACTTTATTCAGGGAGTGGCCGGTGTTCTACAAACCAATATGCCCGGCGGCAGTATCAGCATCCAGACCGCCCATTCCGTAGTCATGGAAGGGCGTACTTCTGTCAACGGCGCCGATGCCGTCATCTATATCCGGCCGGAATCGTTCTTTGAACTGGTTCAGATCGCCGGCGGCATGTATGCCCCCGGTGAAAACAGCGTGATCGATATCTACGCCCCGGGAGCGGTATATATCAACGGCGAGATTATGGCTGGCGCGGAATGGCGAGGCGGGGTGAAACACAAAGTTGCCGACGGCGCCGACGTGATCATTAACACCCCGCACGAATTGAGGATTTTCGGGGCGATCACCTCCACCGACGTGATGGACCTGGTGGGCACCGAAGACTGGGATTACAACGACCGTGACGAGGTCAGCGCCAGTATTCACCTGACCGGACAGCTGACCTCGCTTGCCGATAACAGCCTGTTACGCCTGGAAGGGCCCCAGGATATCATTATTGAGGGAAGCATTTTTGTCCGGGGGGAGAATTCCGGGCTCTATATCGAATCCTACGACCAGCGGGTCAAGTTCGCTACGTCCTTCGTGGAAGTGGAGGACGGCATCGACGTGATCGCCGGTGGGGAAAACGATGATCTGGAAGAGCTGGGGCGTAACGGTGAGCCTTTACGCAGCAGTGTGCTGGTGGAAGCTACCGCGGTGATTACTTCTTTCCAGAACGGCAGTAACGTGAACATCACCGGCGCCTACGACGTGGATATTTACGGATCGATCGTGGCCGGCGGGGCCATCGGGCCGACAGGCATAACCTGGTCGGGGACAGATTCTGAAGCGACCATCGTGGCTGGCCAGCAGTTGTATCTCGATTCCGGAGTGCTGGCAAGCGATACGGTCACCCTCATCGGCGGTGCTGCCGGAAGCGATGACGTGACTATCGGTACTGACGCCGACGGGGCGTTTGCCTATACGGCCACCGATACCCCTGATCATGATACGCTGGGTGAAGGGGTCAGTGAGCTGGTAACCTTAGAATTCGCCGATGCCTCCGGTGATCCGCTTGGTTCGGCCAGCATTAATGTGGATAATACCCTTTCGCTTTATGATATCATCCTGCTGCTTAACACCGAGTTGGACAGCGCGGGAATCCCTGTTTCGGTTATCGAAGAGATCGGGGATATCGACCCCGAGGAGGATACATACCTGATCCGGCCTACGGGCATGCTTTCTTTCAAGAGCGCCACCGATTTTGCCGTTCTGGATACCTCGGTTAACGCCGAGCTGCTGGGCCTGGACGATATCTCCGGAGGGGATCTTGAGGCGGTGCAGGAACAGCGCCGGCTCAGTGTGGTTATCGATACCGCCGGCGGCCTGACTTCTGCCGGGAGAACTTCCGACGGTACCCACGGTCTGGCCTATATCTTCGGTGAGTCCGGTGTAGAGATGATGGGCCACATCTATTCCGGCGCTAACAAGACCCTGCTCTGGGACGCTGCCGGTAACCTGATCAAAGAGATGATCGACTGGGATACCAGCGTGGGCGGCGATGTGTTGATCGAATCCCCGGGCCAGGTGTTCATCGGCGGCTGGACGGTGAACATGGATACCGAAGTGGTGCTTGCCGGCGACGTGGAGCTGCGCTTTACCGACGAACCCGGCGGAACGGCACTGGGCAGTACGGTAGTGGTCGCCGCGGTGGAGCCGGAACCCAACCACTACCTGAGTGACCTGATCGATGATATTCAGGACGCCTTGACCACTCAGGGTGGCTTTACAGAACCGATCAACGTCAAAGCCAAAGATAACCGGGTGGTGTTCTACAGTAACGATCCCTTCAACATCAGTTCAGCATCGGTGAATATGAACTTGCTGGGATTCGGCTCCGGCAACAATGAAGCCGCCGAGATCCTTGCTGACGCCGAGCACACTGCTGCTACTGCCTATATACCGGTGGTGGGACAGCAGACCGTTTCTTTTGTGGTCAACAGGCTCAACGGCGCGGTCTGGGAGTACTGGGGTGAGATTAGCGTAATCATCGAAGATGGCATGTTGCTGGAGGATGTGGTCGACCTGCTCAACGATGAGTTCAATGATTCGGTGCTCAATGATTTCTGGATTAAGACCGACGGTGATTATCTGGTATTCACCAATGACTATGATTTTCAGCTTGATGATTCATCGGTCAACGTGGGGGTTTTAGGATTGACCGGCGTCGCCGTGAGTACCCAGACAGCGATCCGCGGCCCGTCTCAGTATGAAGCCCGGGCGATCAATTCTCTGTTCGGCGACGTTCTGGATACAGGCGGCTACATCGCCGCTAAGGACGATATACATCTGGCTAATTTCACCAGCATCGAGCATCCCTATGTCGGCACCGATATCGGCGTGCGTATCGAGGGGTCGAGCGAGATCACTACTTATGAGGACTATAGCTCGATCAACGTCGATTCCGCCTGTGACGCCGAGATGGAAGGGCATATGATCGCCGGCGGTGAGGTGGAGAATATCCGCGACGCCGAGACCGGCGGCTACATCGGCTCGATATACCATGATTTTGGCACTGACGCCGCCAATACCGAGATCATTATCACCGCCGAGCACCAGGTACGAATCGGTACGATGATCAAAGCCGGCGGGCTGATTCAGTTGACCGGCGGCGACGATCCTTTTGAAGGCGATCCCGGGGACATCTTCAACTTTACCGATACCAGCGTGCTGGTTTACGGCTCGGCCTTACTGCAGACTTGGGGAGAAAACAGCCAGGTCATCCTCGACGGTCCTGATGACGTCAAGGTGATGACTGCTACCCATATGGAAGAGATTGAGCCCCAGACCTGGGTCAAGGGCGACCTGGGCCGCATCGTCGCCGAAGGCCAGTTCATGCTTTCCGGCTACCTGCCTTCGGATGTGACCTTCCATATGTCCAAGAATATAGATACCTATACCGCGCCCGATGCCTACGTGGTTCCGGGATCAGCTCAACTGGTGACTCTGGTGTTCAACGACCTCAACGGCGATTACTGGGGTGAGGTTACCTTTACTATCGATGCCGGAATGCCGTTTGACCAGGAAAGCGAGTGGGACGTGATCGAAGAGATAAATGAACAGATCAACGCCTCAGCCGACCTGGTTGATTTCTACGTTGCCCCTGACGGTGACCGCCTGATGATCGGCTGTCCCTACTACTTCCAGATCGATGAGACTTCCAGCAATGTGGGCGTATTGGGAATGAGCGACGTGGCTAGCGCGGTCGAGCCGGTACTTTCGGTTGTGGCCGACGTGGAGGAGCTGATCACCGTTTATTCGATCTTCACTGGAGGAGACGACGCTCTCTTTATATACATAAAAGCTGTCTTCAAGGGCAGCGACCATTTCATGGACCTGGAAGTGGAGCAGGAAGGCCGGTACATGATGTTTACCGGCTACGGCTATGATTTCCAGATCCTGCCGGATAGTTCCGAGAACATCGACCTGTTAGGGTTTGCTCCCGTACTGCACTCTACGGTGTATTACCCGCCGGCACAGTTGTTCGCCGATTATGCCCTGCCTTTGACCGGTCGGCTGATCGATGACGTAACCCTGGATATCTGGATGGACGATGACGGCGTTATTACCGAGGATTCGGTCGCTATCTTTGCCGCGGACACCGCTGGGAACACCAGCCGGGAAGATCTGGTTGATACGATTAACACCGCTTTAAATCCCACACCCGGTGATGGTAATGATACCTTTGACGCTATCACTGCCAGCCTCAACGGTAACAAGCTCATGATGACCGCTCTGGGGCCGGAGTTTGAGATCCTGGATACTTCTGAGCATATCAACCAGTTAGGCTTCCGCGGCGACTGGGAGACCACCGAGTACCGTGAGCTGTCCGAGTTGACCTCCAGCGGGGCGGTACCCACTACCGGGCAACTGGCGCGAGACGTGATCCTGGTCATCAGGATAGATGAGACCGATCTTGACGACGTCCTTTACGGCGCGGTGACCGTGGCCGCGGCCGATACCGTGGGCAATACCGGCATCGCCGACCTCATCGACGATATCAACGACGCTCTTGAAGCGACGGCGATACCGCGTTACCCCAGCCTTTTCTTCGATGATTACATCACCGCGGCCGAGGAAGACGAGGTGCTGATACTGTTCGGCACCCACGATTTCAAGATCAAGAGCGCATCTCAGAACATCACCTTATTAGGGATGACGCCCGGCGTCGATCTGGAGGCTACGGGTAATTACTTTGACGCTTACCTGTTTGGCGAAGCCGCGGTTCCCGCTGCCGACATGGAAGGCCCGGTGACCCTCAATATAGGGATCAACCGCAGCGGAGAGATCAGTACCTATTCGGTAGTTATTCCCGATGACGGTGACAACTCAATCCTTGATGACCTCATCGAGGATATCGAGACCGAACTGGTGAATCTCGACTTGTATGACCTTACCGTATCTGAGGACGCGGGCGTGCTGGTATTGAGCAGCTTGTACGATTTCAAGGTCCTGGGAACGTCGACAGACGCCGACCGGCTGGGATTCACAACGGTCGCTGCCGGCTACAACCAGGCTTCTCTGCGCCTGCCCGAGGCAGATTCCGAGATCGGGCTGTTAGCCGAAGAAGTGTTCGCCGCCCGGGTCAGCGGCGATGACGATATCCCCTCCGAAGACCTGGCCGTGGCGGTCACGCTTGATATAACGATCGACCGGGAGGGTGTGCCGACATCGGCTCCGGTGGCCATCGCCGCCGACGATAACGAAGATCTTGATGAATTGCTTGAAGATATCAACGACGCCCTGGTCGCCGCCGGCTTTGACGACATCGTCGCTGAGCTTGGAGGTTCCCGCCTGACCCTGGTTAGTATTCATGATTTCACCGTCGAGAATACTTCGACCTCGGCGGAACTGCTCGGCCTCAACGCCGTCGCTGCCGGTCTTGACGCTGATTCTATTCGTCGCGATTATTTCGTGATGGAGGTGATTGGGGAGATCTATATTCCTTCCACCGGGGTCCTGGCTGAAGATGTTACTCTGGAGATTATTACGACCGACAGTGACGACAATACCCTGACCGCTCTGGTGACCGTAGAAAAATCGGTTACCGACGGGACTAATACCGCAAATGCCTACGCGGTGATCTCCTCTGAAGATTCCATACCTTCGCCGGTACTGGGCGGTCCGGTGACACTGGATATCGTGATCGACCGCGTGGGTACTGTAGACAGCGGGTCGGTAGAGATTGCCGTCGACGGCTTAAATGAAAACCTCGATGATCTGGTCGAGGATATCAACGACGCCCTAATCCTATATGATTTTGAAGATATCAGCGTTTCCCTCTATGAAGACGATTTGGTCTTCATGAGCCTGCACGATTTTACCATCGAAGGCACCTCGACTTCGGCAGACCTGCTCGGCCTGACCACGGTCGCCGCCGGCAGCGATGTTGACGCGGTCCGTGACCAGGAGATTTTCTTTAAGAACAGCGGAGTGGATGACCTCGTCGACGACGTCGATGATGTCATTGCAGACGCCGATTTGTTAGTACAGGACCTGCAGGTAGTCGATGACGGCGGGTATATCCGTTTCGAAACCTCGGGCCACTTTATCATCGAAGGCACGTCCGTCGGCGTTGACGAATTGGGGTTGACCGTCGTTCACGGCGGGGACGACGTGGCCTCTACCGTGATCACGCCGGAAGAGCCTGATGAAGGCTATACTGCGACTGCGCTGCCTTCAGCCTTTGTGCTCTCCGGCGATGTTACCCTGGTCATCACCTTCGGTGAGGGTGAGCTCATCGCTTCACTGATCATCGAAGCCGACGATACCAGTGATAACACTACCATTGAGGACCTCTTAGCCGATATCAACGCCGTCATCGATTCGCTCAGCTTTGACGTGGCGGTGAGTAGTGAGGGCGGTGTGCTGGTATTTGCCAGCGATACCGTGGACATTGAAATAACCGCTGATTCCGTCAGCGCCGACCTTCTGGGATTGGTCGACGTTGCCGGCGGCAGCTCTGAATTCTCCAGCCGCGATCCCTCTCTGTTTGAGTTGATCGCAGAGGACGATCTTGTTACCGTGGGGATTCTGCCTGACAACATCGCCTTTAACGTGGTGATGTCTACGGTCGATCCCAACGACGACCCCGCACATCTCAGTCCCATACTGGATGGGCCCACCAGTGGTAGTTATGAGCGTAATGACGTGGTGGAAGGTACGGTGATCATCTACCGTGACGATACTTTGGACAATATCAGTCTGGAGGATCTCATCGATGACATCAACGACGCCTTTATCCGCGGTGGTTTTCGCGATATTGAAGCCAGCCTGAACGCTTCCGACGAGGTGGTGTTTTCGAGTATCTACGCCTTTGAGCTGGACGGCGAACATACCGTGATCGTTGCCGAAGACGCCCTTCCTTCTGACGGTGTTCTTGCCGATACAGGGATCGATAATGGTGGTGTGACTCTTTATCTCAGCGTGGATACTCCCGGCGGGCCGACTGTGGCCGCGGTGGAGATCGAGCGTGACGACAGCTACTTATCTTTCGAGCAGCTGTACAGCGATGTGAGATTTGCTTTTGCCGATAGTCTGCCCGAAGACGTCTACGTGCGCCTGAACCGGGATACTCTGGAGTTCTACAGCCGCTACGATTTCACCATTGAGGACAGCTCTATTAATGCCGGTTCTCTGGGGTTGGCTACGGTTGAGGGAGGCACGGATGTCAAGAGTGTCCGTCAGGAACCCGCCGGTAACGCTTATCTTATCGGATTTCCCGCGGTGGACGACAGCGCTCAACTGGGAGAACGTGATCCCGAGACCTACCGGGTCGACGCCAATGACAGCATGGTCAACGGCGTGCTGTTTACCGATATCGTGTTCGACCTGTCTATTACCGGCGGCATCTATGCCCCAGTCAGCGACGAGGTAACAGTGCTGGCTGCGGACACCGACGGTACCGCTGCCGGTACCACCGCTAACACCGGTATCGCCGACCTGGTGCTGGATATCAACGCCGCCCTGGCTGCGGCCGAGCTGCCCGGTCATTCCGGGGTATTTTTCAGCAGCCTGATCAGCGCGATCGATGAGCGCGGGGTCCTGGTGTTGGTCAGTGACGATACGTTTACTCTGGACATCCAGGCTGCCGATCATCTGGATCTGGTAGGATTTGAAACCGGTACCTTCGCTTCCTCGCTTTCCGATCCCGATTATGAGATTACCGGTGAAGACCTGCTGATAGACAGTGGCGTGCTTACCGCTGACGTGACCTTAGAGATCGCCATCGATGACGGCGCCGGTGGGACGCTTAATACTACTGTTACCGTTCTCTGGAGCGAGACCACCACCAATACAGGGGTAGAGGATCTCTTGCTCGATATCGAGAACGGCTTTACTGCCGCGACGGTCTATGATACGGGAGTCGAAACCGGTTCCTACGCCAGTCAGTTCATTACGGTCAGTTCCCGTTCGGGTGCTCTTGTGCTTGCCAGCCCGGTGGAGTTTACCATCAGCGGGATCAGTTCGGTTAACGCCGATCAACTGGAACTGAATACCGTAGCTGGCGGTACCGATGTAACCGCCCTCCAGCAGGTTCCCGTAGAGCAGGTGTTCCCTTATATCGAGGTTGAAGTTGATGCAGAAATCGTACAGCAACGGGTTACGCTTCCTGCAAGTTACGGATTGACCGATCAGATGCGTCTGGACTTTCGTATCTACGATTACTCTTATCCCGAAGATTATGTCTATGTTCCGGAGAATCCCGGAGCCGGCCTGAATCCGGCCAGCGATTACACGGTGTATGTCCCTGCGGGGCTTGCCGGGAATAATACCAGCTTGAGTGATTTAATCGACGATATCAACTTCGCCATTGAGGGAGTCCTTCCGCACGATCCGATCACAGACGATGTCGATGTCTGGGCGGTCGAGGAGGACGGCTTTATTATCTTCGAAAGCGACTACGCCTTCGACCTCGAATACAAGTCGGTAAACGAGACCCTCTTGGGATTCGGCGAGCTGTCCTACGAGAGCGAGATTGAGGCAAACCGCTCTTCCGACGATGGCGTATTACCTGAAGACGTTACCTTTATTCTCTGGGTCAATCTGGGCGTACAGAAGATCGTCGGCGAGGTCACTATCACCGCCGACGAGACCGCTGGTAACGATAAAGAAAACATGATTATGGACTTGGTTCTTGATCTGCAGACCGCTGTCAACAACGCCACCTACGTCAATCTGGACGGTGAACCTTATGGCGACGGGTATCTGCACGGTGAAGAGCATGAGGAGAACTTTGCCGATGATCCGGTGACCATAGGCCATACCGCCGATCCGATCGTGAAGATCAAGCTCAAGAACGGCAAGATCCTGTTCGCCAGCCAGTATGAGATCAGGTTGTATGAAAGTTTCTCCGCTTCGCTGGTCGGAGAACTGCAGAGCGTCAATATCGAACTGCTTGGTTTGGACAATGTGATCACCGAGACCGAAGTCCTGTCGTCGCGGCCGTTCAATATTATCGCCGAAGAAGCCGGTTCCGAAGTGATCTTCGGCTCCGAAGAGAACCCTGTGGGAGATCTGTATATCGCCGGTTCGGTGTTGACCGACCACATGATCACCATGGTCGAAGGCCCGGATACCGACCTCGACCTGGAATGGTCGGCCTTGCTGCAGACAATTGACGGTCCGATCATCCTCGACCTCGGCGAGGACGGGTTCCTCAAAGGTGACCTGATCGCTGGCGGCGCTGAAGGCGATGTGATCCTGACTGCCAAAGATGTTATTACGGTCAACAGCGAGATCCTCGCCGACCGTCACGTCTATATCGAGGCAGGATTCCTTACCGAAAACACCCCCGCGGATGAGAACGTGATCATCGCGCCTACTGCTTGGATCAGGACTTCCGGTGAACTTACTATTGCCAATTACGAAGTGGTCGCCGACGGCCAGCTTCCTGCTGACGGCGTCCTGCTTTCTGACGTGACACTGTCGCTGGAGATCGATGACGGTATGGGCGGGACCTATGAAGTTGAGGCGTGGACGGGTGCCAGCGTGACTTCCGGCAATAGCAGTATCGCCGAGCTGATCGAAAACATCTCCGATGCATTTGCTGCGACCGAGGTTACCCAATTGTCTGTGGGTACGGGTATGTACGCCAATGAGTTGTTTGACGTCGCTCACCGCGGTTCCACGTTAGTAATCCTTGCCGATAGCCAGTTTACTGTATTGGGAGCGACTTCAGTTAATACCGCTGAACTGGGGCTTAACGAAGTGACTCTTACAACCGACGCGGTTGCCGATAACGAACAAACAATCCGCCTGGAAGGTTTGAACAAGGTTACCGTTGACGGAGCGATTGGCTCCCTGCAGAATGACGACGACCGTACCAACGCTCACGTTCTGGTGACTTCTCAGGATAGCGATATCGAAATTACCGAACGCAGCGGTTGGATCGAGACCAATGGCCGCATCGTGCTGAATGCTGCCGATATCGATGTCTTCGGCGTTCTCAAGAACGCCGGCGCCACTGCTCCCGAACCTTCCGGTGATATGGAGGAGGCCAATTACGAGATCGTTATCGCCGCCACCAACGATGTGAATATTCCCGGCGATGTGGATGCGCTGGGTTCGATCCTGATCACTACACCGAACGCATTTATCCTCATCGGATCGGTGGAGGCCGGAGGAGTGGAGACCTTCCACTTTATCACCGAAGACCGTGCCTTCGTGGATGGCGGTGATGAGCGGGTACGCGTCGAAGCGCCCAGTATCACCCTGGACGGCGGCATCGCCACCGTAGGTGAAGATGAGGATGTAGGCGATCTGGAGACAGGAGACAGCTATTCCCGAGGCGTTCAGTTGGCTGCATCCGGTTTGATCCAGTTGATCACTCCCGGAGGTATCGATATCATGCATGCCGCCGAACTAATCGTGCGTCATGCCGACAGCCTGCTCTATATGGAAGCCGAATACGTCGACGTACTGGGCAGCCTGTATGCGGGGGCAGATCCCGCCCGGCCGCTGATCGAAGGCGATCCCGGTTTTACCTGGAATGCCGGCACTGCCGATATCGAAATCCAGGCTACCGAAATGGTTACCTTCGGCGGAGACGATCCATATAACGCGACCGATCTGGATGTTGCGAATGGTGATGCCGAGAACGAGGGTGACCCGATCGTGCGCGGCGGTTCAGCGCAGGCGACGGGAGAGATTACCATCAACGTGAGCGGCGGCCTGATCAATCCGCGTTTTGGTCTGAACGAGTTGAGTTTCCTAAAGACCGATGCCGTAACCGTCGGTGCCTTAGGGCATATCACCGTCACGACTGATGACGGTATGGACATTCACGGCGTGATCCAGGCAATCGATCCCGATGCCAATGTAACGTTGAATTCAGGCGAAGGGTTGCTGCTGGTAACCGGTTTTGTGGAAGCCGGGAACAGCTTAAGTCTTACCGGCGCCGACGAGTTGTCCTCTGCCGAGATCAGCGTGGTCATCGATAAACTGTTCTATGAGACCAAGACACTGACGTTCCCCACCATGTTCGAACTCACCCCGGGCGAAGCCGAGTTTATCGTCGATGAACACGGCCAGCCTATCGATGAGCACGGCTTTTTGCTGGTACGCGATGAAGACGGAAACGTCGTGGTCGATGTCGACGGGATTCCCTCACGTCTGATCGGGCCCGGCGGCTACGCCCTGCTCGGTGAAGGAGCCGTATATATCACCTATGTGGACAGCGGCGATCCCGTTAATCCCGATCCGGTACTGGTAGATAAGGAAGGCTATCAGCTTGTGGAGTACACCGAAATCCAGGCTGAGGGGCAGTTACCGGACAGCGGATTCCCGCTCAGCGGTATTGTGCTCGATTTCAGCGTCGCCGATTCGACCACCGGCGAGGAAATAAGCGCGACACCGATACCGCTGCTCCTTCACTCTGTCGCAACTATGCTCGCAGATATCAATACCGCCCTTGCCGGCAGCGATTTTGACATGATCGAGGCCATTGAGCGTGACGGCCGGCTGGTGTTTGCCGCCACCGGCTATGATATCGCTTTAGGCGCGCTTTCCGAAAATCTGGCTGATCTGGGGATAGACGATCACCAAACCTATGTGCGCTATCTGCGCGTCGATGAAGGTGTGGGCGAAGACCGTCACTTCCTCAATGAGAACGGCATGGTCATCAACGAGCAGGGGTTGTTGTTGGCTGCCGGTGGTGTGTTGATCAACGAGTATGGATACGTAGTCGATGAATACGGCAACTTCCTCGACGCTATCGACGGTAACCCGATCGATGCCTACGGCTGGCAGATCGATATTTACGGCAACCTCATCGCCGCCGACGACGTTACCCTGATCGACGACGACGGCAATATGATCAATGAAGACGGCTTACTGCTGAATGCCGGACTCACTCTGCTCAACGGTGTGGGCGCAATCCGTGATGTTTTTGACTTCGGTGGCGTGGTGGATTACCTGGTAGATGAGTACGATAACCGGGTGGGAGACCACGGATACCTGCTTGATGAAAACAACGATATTATCAACTTCCGCGGTGAGCTTACCGATGAGAGCGGTACTCCCCTTACCCCGATTGAATCGCCGGTTCCCGGCGGCCATTCCATTGTCGCTGATGCTGACATGGTCACTTACCTCACCGGTTTAGGCCTGGTCGGCGGCACCGTTGTCATCGACTCTATAGAGTATCTCACTGATGCAGTAGGTAACCTGGTCAGTGACCAGGAATATCTGATTAACCAAGACGGCCATATTATCAATGCGTCCGGCGAGCTTACCGACGAGTTCGGCGTTGTGCTCGGACCTGAGGATGATCCTGTAGAGGGCGGTAACCGGGTTATGGCTGATCCCAGTGTTCTTGAGGCGCCGGTGTTCGGCGGCGACCCGGTGATCATCGGCAGTATCCAGCTGGGTCCCGATCCGGTTGAACCTATCGGCGAGATGCTGATGATCGATCTGCCCGCGCGCCTGAGCGGCGGTACCCTGAACACGACCGGCGAGAACGGTACGATCACCATCACCGGCGGCAAGCGCATCGAAATATACGGTATGGTCGGGAAGGTCTACATGAACGAGAGTGATCCCGAAAATCCCGTTTCTGCCGTGAATGTCACCGCGGTTAGCATAACTACTCCCGATGAAGTCTACTTCTGGGGCGATGCCCTGATTAACGCTATAGACAATATTACTGTGGAAGGCATCAATGTCTGGGCGATGGGGGAAAGCGTGACTATTACCCGCGGCCCGTATTCCGTAACGCGCTTGGAGGCTACCGGCAGCAATCCTGACGGCAAGGTCTACATCGCCCGCAGCCAGATATACTACTTCCGCGCCCTGGTCGCCGCGCAAGGGTCGGTGGAGCTGGTCGGTGAGAATATCGGCGTCTACGGTACGGTCCAGGTAGAGGGCGAGTACCTAATGGAAGGGTTTATGGATCATTCCCTGGTGCTGGTCGACGCCGAGTATGACGTGATGGTGCGCGGCGAGATCATCTCCGCCGGCGATGTGGACGTCTTTGCCGGTACCAACGGGGTGACCATCGGCAATATCGCGGTCAGCGCCGAAGGAAAAATCACTGCCGGGTACCAGGCGACAATGGTCACCGGAGATATCGAGTTGAGCGCGACCGGCGAAGTCATCCTGCAGGCGTTCGAAGATACCATGAACGATGATTTAGAATTCGCTCCCGCTTACATCACCTATGAGCCGGTTTACGTGGATGTGGTCACCGGCTACCGCCGGGTAGAGGCCGGGTTCATATTGCAGCCGGTGGTCCACTGGATACCCACGATCACCACCGAACAGACCGGTTTTGACGACGTCAAGGTCGGCAGCGAGTTCGGCAGCGTGGAGACCCGCCTGTTCCAGGACGGTTACTACAAAGTGGGCTTCGGTATGGTGGATTTGGATGAAAACTACGGAGCCGACCCGGATCTGGCTGTTTTGTTCCTTAAGCTGGCCTATTCTTTCCCGGAATCGGCCCTGGGTATTCTGTTCTATAGCATGGATCCGTCCGTCCAGGACATGGTGATGGCCAGTACCGGCGATCCTTCCACAACTCTGAAACGGGCCCTGATCGATGAGTTCAACGCCATCGTGGCCAGCGGTGACTCGCTCTATGATGAAGACCTCTACGGTTCGGTGAGCTTAAGCAGTGAAGCGATGAACCTGATCGCTAAAGACGAACTGAGCGGCGTGGAACAGAGCCGGCTGAACCGGGTACTGATTCAGGATATTCTGCCCGGGATACGCGAACTGCCTAAGGATGAGCAGTTCCGCGAGTATTTCATCCTGGGAGTGGATTATACCGTGGAAGACCTGGACTGGTTGGGTAAGTATAGCCGCTTCACCGATTATGTGTTCGTGCCCTGGCTGGGCGTGGAGATCGGCCCGGGGAGTTCGCATCCCGAAGCCGAGATCGTCTATCAACTGTTCGAGCAGGTCACTGACTGGGAAAGCCCGGTGGTCGATCCATTACAACCCTATGTCGCCGGCGCCCAGATGGAGTCTACCATTGCTACCTTTGTCAGCCAGATGCAGGCCCAGCCGCCGCTTTACGTGACTTTCAGTCCCCCGGTGTATTATACCGCCCAGACCTTCACTGAAGTTTACCAGGTCTTATCCGTTGCTTATACCGCTCTAGGCTATCTATGTAAGCCCTGGGGGGATCTCAGCGATACCGAACAGATCAACGCTATTATGGATTTTCTTGGTTACCAGAAGCTGTTCGACATGCAGTTTATCTCCGAGTTCAAAAAGACCGTCACCGTGGGTGAGGAGGACGACCCTATCTTTATGGCGGTGGATCCCTTGATCTACGGCTTGCTTGACGGTCTGACCATGGATGATCCCCTCGCCTCTGATGTGAGGATGGTCGCCGATGCCGGCATGGGCTTTAGTACCGAAACCGACGGGGAAATCACCGCCGCCGCCGAAGGAATGATCATGTATGAGACCACCGACGGCTTCTGGCTCTTTGCCGACGATGAGGAGTCTTCGCCGACGGTAGAGGGGCTTGTCTATGCCCATGACGGGATCGAGGAGTTCGTCCCCGGGCTCTGGGTGGATGATGCTTTTCAGGTCACTGCAGTGGCTCTGGCCGATATCGCCAGTATTCTGGAGATGGAGGTTTATACCTATACCGAGACCAAACACTATTTCGATTTCTGGTTCTCCGAGTTCGTGCCCTTCGACCCGGATGTGCACTGGAACCATGCTTTGCATGCTACTGAACCGGAAGCCGCCCGTGCCCATTTTCTGCCGCCGAACGAGATGATCACCGAAGCCTATGAGAAAGTCACTCCCGAGGCGGTGGAAACTGAGCTGTATCTGCTGGATCCGCTACAGGATGTTCCGGAGGACCTGTTCGTGGGTGGAGAGCTGGCCATGTCGGCCGAATTTGCCGCCGAATTTGCCGCCATCGTGGGCAGCGGTTACGCCTATGACGGCGTCTATATGACTAAAGAGATGGCTCTGGCAATCCAGACGGCGATGACTAAAGCGGTCGATGCCGTTGCCGATGACTTTTTTATCGCCGGCCTCGATTATGACTGTGAACTGAGCAATCCTAACCAGTCCGAGTACATCGCCAGTTTCTTCGAGCGGGAAGACGCCATCCTCAGCAGCGATATTTACGGCCACGACTGGGAAAAGATATATTCACCCACCGAAGGATTAGGCCGGATCAACCGCAACTTCGAAGGAATACCTACCGCGACCTTCTGGGAACTGGATTTCACCGGCGCTGAACGCGACGTGGTCTACTACGAGCTCGACGACGGCACCGATATCTTTATTCGCGTCCCCGTGGACTGGTGGGAAAACTACGAGATGACCACGTTGGGCAACGAGCGTACCGATCCCGACGCCAAGACCCTGCAGTACGTGGGCAATGTGTCGACTGAACCTGATGAGACCGTGGGCTATGTGCGCGAGGTCTATCAGCTTGATTATACCCAGGCCTGGTCTGATCAGTACTATACTTCCAGTCCTCCTGCCGATGCCGAACCGGGAGACTGGTGGGAGACCGACGACTATGATCACAGTACCAGCGCCCGTTATGTGGTAAGTTACCGCGATACTCCTCATGAAAGCTGGACCGATGAGTACACCGCCTACCGGCAGTACAGCATTTTCGACGGCCGGGAGATCAGCCCCAGCGAACCTTATACCAATCTGTTGTACTACTCCGGCCTGGTGGAGCTTGCTCCCTATTTGGAAGCCTCTTCTCTATCGGGGCTTGCTACCTATTCGGAAACCTCTTCCGAGGATGATGTGTTGCTGGCTCTGGGAGATGGTGTGTTACAGGCTCTGGGAACCGACATGATCTATCTCTACGAGACTATGTTTAGCACTGATTTAGTGTTTACTGCTATCGAAGTCGACCGTTCGGTGAAGGTAGATATCGAATTCCCCGAAGACTGGGCCCTGGACTGGGATCCGGAAACTGCCGGTTCTGATGCCGGTGATGTGGTGCAGGAGGGGGTTAAGGGTGTTCTCGGTGCTCCCGGCGGCGACGGCACCCTGTATTATCGCGACGAAAACGACATTCTTTACCAGACCCACTGGGGTAAGTTCGATATGGATCAGGCCAAAGTGGTTGCCAATTCCGGCGTCTACGACGTGTTTGAAGGCAACAACTGGGATTTCGGCTACGATAATAAAGGCAACGCCGTATTCGCTCAGATCAACGTGGGCAGCAGCGACCGGGTGCTCGCCGTGGACCAGGACGGAGTGGTGCTGGAACAGCTCGCCGTAGAAGAGACTCACTGGCAGCCTGTGGTCGGCAAGCACCGCGAATTGTCCAACCACGGGTATGTGGTCAATTTCTTTAACCTGTACACTTGGCAGGATGCTCAGAACCACTCTCCCGAACACGGGCACCTGGTGGTAATCAACGACCAGGCTGAGAACGATTTCATCGCTTCAGTTATCGGCGACCGCAGCGTGTGGCTGGGCGGCGAACATGTCTTCGGATGGACGCACGATACCTGGACCGACTTTGACTGGGTGACCGGCGAGACCGTGACCCGTACCGGTGAGCTCTACCACAATTTCCATTCCGGAGAACCCAACGACTTAAACGGCGAAAATGAGCTGATGATGTGGCCGGGCGGGAAATGGAACGATATAGACGGCGGTGACGTGCAGTTGTACGGAGTGTGGGAGGTAGAGCCCTACTGGATGGATCCCGAAACCAACGGCGAGACCTTTACCGACTACATCTACAAGATGAAGACCGGCTGGGAACCGGTGGAGGATCTGCGTGCGGACATCACCTACCGGGTGTTCACCGAGGCTCACGATATCGTGGACAAACGGCCTCGCTATGAAACGCTCACCAGCGAAGTTCCTGTGATCAAATTCGAACAGGTCACCAACTGGGAATACATCCCCGTGACTCAACCGCAGCTGGACTACAGCGGCAGCGCGGTTACTCCCGACGGGCCGCTGGATCTGGCCGTGTTTGACCTGGATACTCTTACCGCCACCGGAAACATCACTATTTCTGCCCACGGCGATGTTCTGGTCAAGGCCGGGGTTAACGCTTCCGGTGAAGAAAGCATGATCGACATCGATTCCACTGAAGGCGACGTCACCGTCGGCGGCGAACTGCCTCTGGATCCGATGATCTATGATATGGTTAACGTCACTGCCACCCGGACCATTGATATCACTGCCGACGGAAACGTTCTTATCGGAGAAACAGCTACCCTGACTACCACCAGTGAGCTTGCTCTGGAACCGGCAGAGCTGGATATCGCGATTACCGCAACCGAAGGCACGGTTACCGTCACCGGCGAGATTCACGCCCGCGATACTGTAGCGATCAGCGCCGGTACCCATGTGACCGTCACCGGTATCATCACCACCGCCCACAGCACTATCGAGATACGAGCCGGTCAGGGAGCCAGCGGCGATGGAAGCATTACCATGCACCTTCCGGAAACCAGTGATCCGGCTGACGATCTCGATGAAGAGACCTACACCCGTGATTCTCTGGGAGCATCGCTGAATACTCTGGGCGAAGACGGCCAGATTATCTTTGAGACCGGCGCAAGCGGCGGGGATATCTCCCTGCTCGATGCTAACATCACTACCGGTACCCTGACTTTAACTGCCCCGGCAGGATCGATCATCCAGTCCAGCAGTTACGTTCCCGCTGATCCTCAGTCACCGCCTTCCACCGGCGGCCTGCTGATGGGTGAGACCGCGATCATGGTCGACTCTTTCTTTGATATCACTCTGGAGAACATATTCACCGAAAGCATAACCGCAACAGCCGGCGGCGCCATCACCATTAACGCCGTCGGTTTTGACCTGGTCGATCTGGGCGAAGGCTTGGTGCCGGTATGGCCGCTGATCGTGACCCTGGCAAATATCCAGACCACTGCCGGCCCGATCACCATCGAGACCATTACCGATAATCTGGTGATCACCAATGTGGCCTCTCTTTCCGGTTCCGACGATGACGATATCACTATAACCGCCAAAGCCGCCGGAACTGAAGGCGTCGTGGTGGAGGTCGGCGATATCCATGCCGCCGGCCTGTCCGATGTTATCCTGAGCGTGGAAGGCATTATCATCGATCCCAATACCAGCATCATCGCCGATCAGGCCGATATCAGTACCTTCGGCAGTATCGGGACCGGCAGCGAGCCGTTCAATACCGAGCTGAATTCGTTGGTCCTGAACATCGGCGGTAACGGCGATCTGTTCCTGTACAATGACAGTCCTGATTTTACCCTCGAGGAGGTCGTTTTAGCTAACGGCAGCGTCGATCTTACCACCAACGGTAACCTGCTCGTCCAGCTGATCGTGCTCAAGACCGACTGGGATATTACCGCTGAGACGCCCGCTGCCAATGAGATCATCCTGCGTACCGTCGAGGACAGCGGCGGCACGATTACCGTAGTCGAGATCATCGGCGGGACCTATGCCGCCGATGATACGCAGGCCGCCCAGATCCGTCTGGACTTGCTCAACGCCCAGTTAAGCGCGATCGATCTGGAAGATAATCCCCTCACTGAGATTGATGATGATCCGATTCCTCTGGGCGATATACCGATAGAATTACGTGATCCTCTGACCGATGAAGATGGTGAAGAGATACTCGATTATTCTGAAAATCCCGAGGGCGACCAGATCATCGTGGTCCACCTGGAGATGGAGGAAGCCGATGTCCTGGCCGCGATCATTGCTAACGCTCTGGATACCATTGCTCCGGAGGACGATCCCTATGTGCTCGATGAAGCTGATTTCCTGACCATCGATCCCATGTCCCCGGTAAGCGGCCATGTCGCTTTCGTCCTGTATACCCAGCTGCTAAATCTCTTGGGGGTTTCCTATGAAGCGTCTTTCCTCGATGACGCCACTCCGGAGTGGGACCAGAACCGTACCCATTACGTCTTCAGCGAAACGACCGACCTGCTTGGTATGACTAAAGGGTTTACTTCGCAAGGTAAAGTCACCCTCGAGGCTGACGGGGCGATTGTCGGTCTTGGCGCGGGCAGCGTGGGAATTGTCGCCGGCGAAGTGACCCTGACTGCCGATTTATCGATAACAGGCCTGGAGATGGCGGCTAACAAGATCGGCGGCGTATTCTCTTTGGAGGATGACGCTATCCAGATCTTCGAGGTGGACGGCGTGGGCGAGTTTACCACGGGAGTGGAACTGATCGATGCCGTCGGCGGAGCGATCAGCGTTACCGCACAGAACGGCTTGATCTTGAACGATGCCCACAGCCACGATAGCGAACTGGGATTGACCCTGGCTTCCACTGCCGGCAGCATGTTTATCCGCGAGACCGGCAGCAGCCTTATTTCTGACGGTCCCCTGAATCTGGTTGCCGCTGGCGACCTTACCGTGACCGGACATCTGGTCACGCCCGAACAGCTTTCCTTTATCGCGGGCGGGAGTTTAAGTACCTTCGAGCAGGAAGTGCTGCTGGAGATCGGCTCGATCTACACCGATGTGGGCAGTACCGTGACCTTAGGCGGCCATATCACCGGACTGAGCAGCATCGATATTACCAGTGACGGAAACGTCAATCTGCTGGACGATACCGTCGAACTGGTAGATGGAGATCTGGTCGAGGGCCGCAGCGGTTTCAACGTTTACGTGCAGGCTGTCGCCGAACAGCAGGTTGTGTTACAGGCATTGCAGGACAACCTGCAGCAGCAGGCCCAAATATCTCTTGACCTGATTGCCCTGCAGACGGCCACCGCGGCGCTGGAGTACGGCCAGGACGACTCTCTGGGCCTTCTGGGCGATGCTTATCTGCAACGGCTGATGCATCTGCCCTACGAACTGGAACAGCAGCAGATGCGCCTGCAGCTTGCCGGATTAGGCACCCTACTTGAGGCCCAAGCCCTGTTGCCGAATACGATGATGGAGATGTCTCTGGATATCGGCGGTGGCCAGATGCTTTACTATACCGACCTGGTTGCCGATCGTGAGCAGATCGTCGGGCAGATTTTCCTGCACCAGGGTTACATCGATGATAACACCCTGCAGATCCTCAATATTGCCGGGGACAACGCCGCCTTCATCGCCGAGTTACAGTTGGTTCAAGATGATATCGCTACCACCACTGCCTATCAAGGCGATCTGGGCCTGTTGGTTACCAGCGTGGTGGAGGAGTTTGTTAGACGTGACCTCGGCCTGCCCAGTGGGACGGGAAGAGCCGGGGAAGTACGCGATATCGCCGCCATCTCCCAGACCGTGGATCTGGGCGTGCTCAGTAATGAGCGATTAGGAGACTTATATCTTAATCTGAGCGCCCTTGACGGGGAAGTCGCTCAGACTTTGTATTCCCTGGAGACCAGCGAACAGACGCTTCAACAGCAGATTGTGGACTATCAGGGCCAACTGGTGACCATCCAGCAGCAGATTGACGTGGTTCAGGCTGATATTGTTGTTCTCCAGGGTCAGCTCGTCAATCTGGATGCCGCTATTGCCTATAGACAGCAGGCGATCGACGCTATCAATACGCTTTTGGGAATAACCTCCTATTCGTCGATGGATCCGGCCGCGCGCGCGCTGGATGCCTACAGCGATTTGTTCAGCGCAGATTTTTCCGGGACCGTTGCCGGATTACTCGCCATGCGGGAGTATGCCATGGTCGAAGCTGATTTTGCCCAGGTAGTCGCTGACCGCTCTACGGTTGAGACCGTGCTGGCTATTTATCAGGGAATGTATGATGTCATTTATGAGGGGTTTGATGCTAAGATACGCGCCCTGGAGCCATACTTGGGCGTGAGCCTGCTGAGTCTGGGAGCGGACCTGCTGGCCGCGGAAATGGAGGCGGTGGTACTCTCTATAACTGACAGTGGCTACGAACCCTACGCCGACATGCAGAATGATTTAGACAATATCAACCAGCAGATCGCTCAGTTCCAGACCGTACTCGATATTGTCAGCCCCATGGTTGACATGTTGTATAGCGGCCAGATGGATTATTACTATTTTGACACGCAGTTGCGTGTACTGGCCAATTACGGCGAATATGTGATTCCGGGATTGTGGCCGCATCTGGAGGCGATAATCGGCTTAGACACCCTGCCCAATATCGACAACGATATCAATGTTGTCACCCAGGCTATCAGCTGGCGTGAGCAGCTTGACCAGGTGATCGTTGACCTTGCCGCAGTACAGGCGCGGATAGCCGAGCTCGAGCAGAATATCAGCGACGCCAACGCCGAACTCCAGCTGCATCCCAACCTGGATACCATTCTGGGCGAGCTCAAGAGGATACAGGCTTTGATCGACGGTATAATGGCCGATCTCTCTGAACTTGACCTGCAGTTCATAAAAGTCGCCTGGAGATACGTCTTGGAACAGGGGATGCTGGACGGAGCCTACGGATATCTGGTGAGCGTGCTTGATTATACTGATAGCGTTCTTATTAAGTATCATGACTATAAACCTGACTATAGAACGTCTGCACCGTTCTCTGACGAGTATGGTACTATCGGCTTGAATAGCAGCACCGGTGATTTCTATTTGCCCGATAAACCGGTGATCGTGGTGCCGTGGGAGTACTTCGACATCACCAGCGGGCCCTACGGCCTGGGCAGGTGGAGTCTGTATGAGCTGAATAAAGATTTGGTTGATAAAATGGAATACGACGAGCTGATCGCGTTGCGGGATGATCTATTAGTCTCCTACGGCAAGGGAGATAAAGGATTGATAGGGACGAGAGAACAAGGCGACATAGAGCAATACGGCGATCTCTCGCTTGCCGAGGACAGTATGTATAGGCAGGGAGGAAGCGAGCCGCTTTCGGAACTATGGCCCACGGACAGAGGCGGCCTCCTGAAGGTTATCGGGGAAAAAGAGCATGATTTAGCCCAGGCTCAGGAGGAAGAATCCTACTGGCTGAATGAGTACAACATCGTCAAGGGCATCCTGGACGACATAGCCGCCTGGGATGAGGAGCTTCGGAACAAGCTTGTGGAAGAAGGGCAACTGCTGCAGCAGAAAAATACGCTGGAGTCCAATTTAAAGGAAATCGGCTATGACATCTACACGCTGGCGCAGCTCCAGGAAATACAGAACGGCCTTATTTTCGATAAAAACGTGCTCATCGGACACATCGATGATGTCACGTATTGGGACGAGGTTACCACCAGTCTCATCGAACAGGAACAAGACGCTTTGCTCAATGCGCTCAATACTCTTTACGAAGACCAGACCAGCCTCGTGGAGACCATCAGCGAGTATGAGACCATACTTGATGCGGCCGGTTATGATTTATTCGAGATGGGGGTGCTTTCGCGTGAACAGTACCGCCTGGGTAATGTGCGGGAACAGCTGCTGGGATTACAGAGTCAGTATTCCGGAGAACTGGAGGGTCTGGAAAGCCGGATTGATACGATTGTCAGTATGGCTCCTTACGAGCTGCAGAGTCTTCAGGCCGAGATCGATACTCTGACCGGCCAGCGCGATGGGGTTAACACCGACTATCAGGCGGCTCTGGTGCTGGAACAGAATCTGATCACTCAGGAAGGTACCTTAAGCACCCAGCTTACTACCCTTGAGCAGGAAAACAGCGGCTACGAGTTTACTGTTGACGATTACAACCTGCAGCTTCTTACCCTTGCCGACTATGAGCAGCAGATGCAGATTAACCTTGATGCGATTATCACCCAGAAATGGAATGAGCGGTTTGCCCTGTACGATTTCGATCTTGCTGACCAGCAGGTAGAGGCCGATATCCTGACCCTTGCCCAGAGCATGGTCATCGACCAGGGCGCGATCGCTTTCAGCGGCATGGCCGATACCTATCGTGAAAGGCTTGCTCTGAACGAGGCTCAGATGGTGATGTTTTCCGGCCAGTTGACTACCCTGCAACAGGAGTATGTACTGCTGAAGCAAGAGCTTCAGGCCTTACAGTTGGCCGCGCCCGAGGTCACCTCTATCTCTATCCAGGCGCTGGGCCATCAGCCTCCGGTTATCGTCCAGGGATTTAAGGGATTTGACGGGGAGTTTGATTATGAGCCGGGACCGGTCGACGGTATCCTGGTCCAGCAGGATGAGTTTTCCGGCTACTTCCTGTATCAGAACACCGAGACCGGCCAGATGCTCTACCGTGACGTAAAAGGCCTGACCGGCGAGATCGATGAGTTCGGTGACCCGGTCTATATCGAGGATGACGCCGACGATACCTTCTACACCTGGCTGGTTCAGCTTGAAGAATCAGCCGGCAACTGGTATTACCGCGATATTATGGGCACTCCCGACGACCCCGAAGTGCTCGGTGACGAGACCGAAGACGATGAGTTGTATGAGGTTGACCTGCTGGGTGAAGTTCCCGGCGCGATCTATCCCGGGGAAGTTTCCTTCTTCGTACGCCAGCTCGATACAGTCAACGGCCCCACGATTAGCTACCACAATGAGACCAGACTGGACGAGGAAGGCCAGGAAGTGACCGAAAGAGTAGAGATCGAGCATGATCTGTTTACCATCCATGATTACCACTACAGCATTATCATCGGCACCACCGATCCCAGCGAGCCTGATCCCCTTGACCCAGCCTTCGATTGGGATAACGTGGAAGTTTATGTGCTTGACCCCACCGATTTTACCGCGGTGAGTCTGGCTGAAATTATGTTTCAGGAAGAAGGGATCGATTGGGAGACTTCCGTTATCGTCGGCCCCGGCGAGACCCTGACTCAGGTTCTCGATCCTGAAGATGTCCTGATACAGTTTACCGAATTTACCCCTGCCTACACCCCGCTTGCCGATAGTGAATTCACCTTTATCGATCCGGTGGCCGAGTACACCGATAAAGAGTATCAGCCTGAGGAGACCCTTCCCGATCTGTACACCGAGCTGTTGCACAATGGCGATCTGGTGGTACCGGTGATGATTCAGGAAGACGGAGTGGTCAACTTTGAGGGGATTTCTTTTAGCAGTTCGGATATCCTGACTATTATCGCTCCCTATGGCATCACCGGCCTGGACTTCGGCGAAGTCTTCACCGCCCAGAGCGTATTTATTCAGAGTGAGGCCGATTTGCATATCAGCGGCAGTCTCCTCGGGATCGACCTGGTCTGTATCGAGACCGCCGGCGATCTTTATCTGGATGATGGCGCTTTGCTCGATGCCACGACCGTCCAGTTCATCTCCGCGACCGGTTCGGTTTACGGCGCCGAGGGCAGCCAGATCAACGGGGAATTCATGATCGCTGAGACCTTTGGTGATTTCTTCGTCTATGGCGATGTCGGACGTTACGATGTGGAGACCGATCAGGGCAATGTCACTATTTTCGATCGTGACCTGACCGGCAGCGGTAAGGTCGTGGCTCTGGACAATGTCCATACCAATAACGGCATCGTCACCGTGATAACCGAAACCAGCATGGATGCCTATTCGGTAGAGGCCAACGATATCGTATTGGAAGCCCGCGGCGAAGGCAGTATCGGCGTGGGCGTGCTTGAGACCTGGGGCAGCAGCGTCAGCCTGGATGCGGCCCGCTATGTGTATGACCTTGATGAGTACAGCACCGTCATCGCCGATGACGCTACCATCGATGCCGGGCTCAACGTTACCGTCTATACCGAAATGTGGCCGGTAGAGGTTCTCGATATCCGCTCCAACTTAAGCGTGCTCATTGATGAATTCTACACCGGGCCCTGGCAGATCGGCGTGGGAGACCAGATGATGGTCGAGCGTGACATCATCATCGATACCGTGATTAACACGACTGATATGATTAATTTCCGCGCGGGCGGGGATATCATTTTCACCGAGAACGGAGGGATTAACAACAGCGGCGGCGAAGGGGTGAACCTGGAGGCCCTGGGCAGCCTGCGCTTCAGCGATCCGATGCCTTTTGGCACTCCCACGATTCATGGTACTACCATCATGCTGCAGGCTCATAATATCCTCGGCGGAGAAAACGCCCTGATAGCCGGCGACCTGCTTGGAGCCGCGGCCTATAACGGATTCAGTCTGCATACTGAAGTGGAAGCACTCTATGCCCAAGTGGAAGGCAAGGGAGATTTAAAAGTTGACGCCGTAAGTTCCATTGCCCTTGTCGATATAAATGTTTTCAACGGCGACCTCGAAGTCACCTCCGGCGGAAGTATCAATGCCCGCAACGTAATCATCCAGACTGACAGTTACGCCAACCGGCTGGCTCTTACGGCCGTGGGTGAAGTCGCCTTTGGCGGTGAGACCGATTACTTTATAGGCAGGATTATCTCTCAGGATGTCGGCTCGGAGCAGATGCAAGACACGATAGAAACGAAACAAGGTCTTGCTTACAAGGGTGGCGTCATCTTGGGACAGCTGGTAGAGGTCCAGATCAATGCCGGTGCGGTTTCTCGTATTGAAAATCAAGTGCGTGTTGTGCCCACCTTCCAGGAGCCATTCATCCGGGCCGGTGAGGAGACCACCATACGCGTTGTGGTCGAGGATCCCTATTACCGTTACGTTCCTGCCGCCGGTACCGACACCGTCGAGGTCGAGGTCGATTTCGGTGACGGCAGCCCGATAATGCAATTATCTCTTTCCTACATGGATCCTGACCCGGTAACCTGGGATACGCCCTCGCTTGTGCTTGATCCGGAGCCGGGCGACATAGACTGGCTGTTCCGTCACGATATGGGCGACGCCAACAGCGTCTCGGTCGGCGACATCAACAATGACGGCTACGACGACCTGCTCGTGGGTGAGACCTCTTATGTCGATCAGTACACCGAAGCTTCAAGCAGGGTTGTTCTTTACCTGGGATCGGAAACCGGCCTTGTCGATGATGATCCGGCAATGATCATATATGGCAGCCAGCCCGAAGGACGGTTCGGCCAGATCATTGCTCCCGCCGGCGACGTCAACAACGATGGTTATGACGATGTCCTCATCGCCGCGCCCTATCAGCAGGTTCAGATTCTGAGACCGGTAGTCGATCTGGACGGCAGCGTGACTTATGTGGAGGATTTCCTCGACGGTGAGATCTATCTCTATCTTGGTTCGGCCAATGGCCTGTCTCCGGAATATTCCTGGAGCACCGCCGGGGTGCGGGCGCCGCTTGCCGGTCAGTTCAGATTGTCGATGGCCTCGGCCGGAGACGTCAATAATGACGGCTTTGGCGATATCCTGGTGGGAATGCCCGGTAATGATGTGGTCACACTTGATGAAACCGGCGAAGCCGTTACCCTTGTCCGTGCCGGCCAGACTGAGCTGTATCTCGGCTCTGCCGAGGGCCTGAGTCAAGGCCCGGTCTGGACCTATCAGGGCAGCGCTAGTGAAGACAATGTGGGTACCGCGCTATCGTCAGTGGGAGATCTCAACAATGACGGTTTCGATGATGTTATCGTGGGCGCGGCGCGTGCCGGTGTAGGGTCTACCGGACACGTCTATCTCTTCCTGGGATCGGAAAACGGGCTTTCGGCCTATCCCGATCAGACTCTTGAGGGTGATGGTTCTGACGGCTGGTTTGGCTGGGATGCCGCAGGAGTGGGGGATATCAATAATGACGGCTCGCCCGATATCATCGTCAGCGCTCCCTGGTATACCCAAGCCGATCCTGATTTCTACCGACGCGGCGCGGTGTATGCCTTCTACGGGACCATCGATGGATTCAACGAACAACCTGAATATCTTAACGTTCCTGAAGAATCGATTCAAAGTTGGTCACCTTGGTTTGGTTGGGATCTTGCTCCCGCCGGGGACGTCAACAACGACGGCTACAGCGATTTTCTTGTCCTTGCCGGTGCTCCCGGCGGAAGCGAAGGGCCTTTGGCCCAGCCCTTCCTGTATCTCGGGTCGCCAGGTGGTGTTTCGCCGATGATCATTCAGTTCCCCGTGGGCACGGCAGAGACCATCGGCTTCGATGACATTCCCGGCACCCTGGGCGGCGGCGATTTCAACGGCGACGGTTATGATGAGGTCGTGATCGGCGATTGGGCCCGCTATGACACGGACTGGGATACCGGCCAGCTCCGTCCGGGATCATTGGCTATTTATGACGGTAATCCGCTGCAGTATGACGCGCCGGTTATCGCCCAGGTTGATGTTGTACATACCTACCAGACTGCCGGGACCTTTACCCTGGCCGCCAGCGTTGCCGGTGTTGCCGGGACCCGTTCCATCGGCGGCACCTCCAGCACCGTCCACGGCGATCCTGTCGCCGCTGACGATAGCGTGGTCACCGACGAAGATACCGTGGTGGTGATCACGCCTGCTGAGCTCCTGGGTAATGATGGGGATCCCGATATCGGCGATACCCTCGCCATTATCGGTATCGATACTACCGGCCTGCAGGGGGACCTGTCCTTCGACGTCTACGGTAATTATTCCTACGATCCCAGAGGTTTGTTCGAGCACCTTGCCCCCGGCGAAAAGAACGGTGACGATAACTTCTTTACCTATACCATAGGCGACGGCACCGGCGGCAGCGATACTGCCAGAGTCGATATCATCATCGAAGGCGTCAATGACTGGCCCACGGCCAATGCTGACAATTTGTCTACCGATGAAGAGACCGCCATCACCTTCACCGCTCAAGATCTGCTTGATAATGACGGCGATCCCGATGTCAATGACACCCTTGCGATCACGTCCCTCTATACCATAAATACCATAGGGTTGTTGACCGACCACGGCGACGGCACCTACACCTACGACCCCAACGGCATGTTCGAGCATCTGCAGCCGGGACAGCTCGGTTCCGACATGTTCGAGTATTTCATAAGCGATTCCCACGGCGGGACCAGCACGGCGATGGTGAATATCAAGATAATCCCGGTGATCCCGGAGTTGAAGGATTGGCGGCTGTACGACGACAATGGCTTCAGCGATTCCGATAAACTGACCAACGACGCCACCCCGATCCTGCTGTTCCTGTTCTCTGACCAGGTTTTCGGTGACGACAGTGATGTCACCATAACCGATCCCCTGGGCAAGAAGGTCTCGCCCGACGTCATCGACGGCTGGGGCAGTGAGGCTTTGTTCATCGTGTTCGAGCATGCCTTGACACGCGAGGGTACCTATAGAGTAACCCTGAACGCCAGCCCCAAAGACGGCATCCATGACCAGGCCGGGAATCCTTTTAATCATGGTGTCGATGTTAACGTGTATTTCTTCCTCGATTTCACCCAGCCCATCGTGACTGTCGATTCTCTTCTGACCGGTGATCCCAGTCCGCGGCTGACCGGTAAGGTGAACGACGCTGGCGCATTGGTAGAAGTGATAGTTGAGGATACTGCCTATCCCGCCACCACGAAGGATGGAACTTGGGTCTTACCCGGCGGCACCATAGATCCGGGATTGGCCGACGGTATCTATGACGTTATCGTTACCGCCACTGACTCGGCCGGGAACATCGCCACTGATGATACGGCTGATGAGCTGACCGTCGATGCCACACCGCCGGTGGTGACTGTCGATTCTCTTCTGACCAGTGATCCCAGTCCGCGGCTGACCGGTAAGGTGAACGACGTCGGCGCAGTGGTAGAAGTGATAGTCGAGGATACTGTCTATCTCGCCACCACGAACAAGGATGGAACTTGGGTTTTACCCGGCGGCACCATATATCCGGGATTGGCCGACGGTATCTATGACGTTATCGTTACCGCCACTGACTCGGCCGGCAACATCGCCACTGATGATACGGCTGATGAGCTGACCGTCGATGCCACACCGCCGGTGGTGACCGTTGATTTTCTGGTCACTGACGATAGTACACCGGCGTTGACAGGCACGGTGGACGATCCTGATGCCGTCGTGCTCGTCGCCCTGGGCGACGCGAGCTATGAAGCGGTCAACAACGCTGACGGCACCTGGACCCTGGCGGACGACACTATTTCGCCGGAACTGCTCCCCGGCACCTACGATATCACGGCTGAAGCGACCGATATTGCCGGTAATACCGGTACTGATGAGACCGTTAATGAGCTGGTCATACGCTCCCCAATCCAGCATCCTGTCATCGAGCTGTTTGAGACGATTCCCGGCGGTGTTGCGGCATTCTTCAACCGGCCGCTCGATATCAGCGTGCTGAACCTTTATGATACCGGTGAGGGGCTCTATGGCGAGGCAGACCTTACTATCGCGGACGCCAGCGGCAATCCCGTGGCCGGTTCGCTCATCTACGACCCAACGACTCTGAGCGTGCGCTTCGTCAAGACGGGAAGTCCGTTAGCTCCCGGGACCTATACCGTGACCATGCGCAGCGGCAAGGACGGATTTAAGGATAGTGAGGGCAATCTGCTCGACGGTGACGGTGACGGCGAGCCCGGCGGCGACTATGTCACCACAATAAAGGTCGAAGCAAGTACAGACCGGCTGATATCCCTGCCCGATATGACGCGTGGTCCGGACCAGAACGTTACCATCCCCGTGACGATTAGTGATGGAGATGGTATCCAGGCTGTGGATTTTGTTTTTGAGTATGATCCGGCCCTGCTGACGGTAACCGGGATCTCCCGCGGCGCCGATATTCCCCTTGCCTGGAGTGTCGTATCTAACCTTGCGACACCGGGACATATCCCGATCACAGTCTACGGAACGACTGCTCTGGATGCGGGCGCGGTAAATCTCATCGATATACAGGCCGTTGTCCCTGCTGACGCCGAGTATGGCGCAGCTACGGTTCTCTCGCTCGCCAACGCGCAGGCCAACGAAGGGACCATAACCCTTCGGGTTGATGAAGGTGTGCTGGTCGTCGCCTACTTCGGCGATGCCACCGGCAACTACGCGTACAGCGGCCTGGATGCAGCCTACATTGCCCGCGTGGCAGTAGGGCTCGACAGCGGTTTTGCCGCCGCCTATCGCCTGAAGGATCCCGTACTGGTGGGCGACGTGACCGGCAACGGCCGCCTCAGCGCTCTTGACGCCGCCTATGTGGCGAGGAAAGCAGTGGGATTAGACGTACCCCAGATCCCCGACCTGCCGGGAACACTGCCGCCGATGATCATGAGTGGCCCTGATCCGTTCCTTAGTATTCCCACGGACATCACTGCCTTACCGGGGACTACAGTCAGTGTGCCCGTCTTCTTGGACGACGGAACCGATCTTATGGGAGGGAATATAGGTTTTAGCTATGATACCGATGTCTTTTTCGACTTGACCGACACCGATTTGGCAGTGGGTGATCTTCTCAGCGGTTGGGGCCTAATGCCCAACACCACTACACCTGGTCTGGTCAAGGTAGCGATGTGGGGTACCGTGCCTTTGTCAGGCGGAAGCGGCAGTGTGCTTGATATCGATTTCAGTGTGCGACCTGATGCTCCGATCGGGCCCACGACGATCGATCTTTTGGAGGAAACTGAGCTCAACGAAGGGTTACTGGTGCTTACCCTGCAGGATGGCATAGTGACGATCGTCAGCGAAAACAAGAACCCGGTCGGCGTGAACGATGAGGTGGCAACAAACGAGGATTCATCGGTGATCATCACGGGTGCGTACCTTCTTGATAATGACAGTGATCCCGACGTGGGTGATGTGCTCGAAATTACCGCGATCGACACGACCAGTATTGTCGGAACGGTCACTGACAACGGTGACGGCACCTATACCTATGATCCCGGCGATAACTTTGACTACCTCGGTGTGGGAGAGACAGTGACGCAGGAATTTACCTACAGGGTCGGTGATGATAAAGGTGGCGAGTCGAGCGCAACGACGGTAACCATCAAAATCACCGGCGTCAATGACGATCCCACGGCCAATGACGACAGCGGCACTGGCTTTGGAACCGACGAAGACACAGCCTTCGCCACTGCCAGTGTGATTGATAATGACAGCGATCCTGATACAACCGATACCCTCATCGTCTACAGCATTGACACGACCGTCACCCTGGGGTCGGTTACTGATAACGGCGATGGCACCTTTTATTACGATCCAGACGGACAGTTTGAAGGTCTTGGTGTAGGAGAAACAGATACCGACATCTTCACCTACACCGTAACTGACGTTAACGGAGGATTCGACACCGCTACCGTAACCATCACGATCACCGGCGTCAATGACGATCCCACGGCCAATGACGACAGCGGCACTGGCTTTGGAACCGACGAAGACACAGCCTTCGCCACTGCCAGTGTGATTGATAATGACAGCGATCCTGATACAACCGATA
>Ga0315548_1000059_pt1 | contig 86791 bp, 82 predicted proteins | sample SalMarSW160110MG_2_FD_202540 | JGI IMG/M metagenome (GOLD analysis project Ga0315548, IMG submission 202540) | Salt marsh sediment microbial communities from the Plum Island Ecosystem LTER, Massachusetts, United States - Salt Marsh Sediment SW1601-110 ... | reverse complement strand
CTAACTTATATCTTATCAAAAAAAATAATACCTCTGGCACACCCAAGATTATTTTTTTGAATTTTGGATATTTAGATTTACCTCCTACCCTTTCGTTGTGAGTTACAAAAATCTCACCGATATTTTTTGCTCCTCGTCTCATTGCAATAAGTGGCAAATATCTATGGCCATTTTTTCTGAACGGTATATCTTTAACAAATTCTGCTTTAAAAGCCACAAAACTACCTGAATTGGAATGAAGAGGCGAGTTTAATAATAGAATAGCTGCCAAATCAAAAATCCCTGAAGCCAACCTTAGTATCCTTGAATGCTTACGACATTCTCTCAAACCAACAACTACCTCAAACCCTTGTTTGAGTTTTTTAAGGAATTTTGGTATATCTTTTGGATCATCCTGCAAATCTCCATCCATTCTTATAATATATTCTCCTTTGGCAACATCAAAAGCAGCCCTAAAAGCACCTGTCTGACCCTTTCTTTTATCAAAGTGGATAATTCTAAATAATTTATTCTTTTCATATTGTTTCATGATTTTATAAGTATCATCAGTACTTGCATCATCAATAAGAATAATTTCCCAATTGCCTTTTAGGTTTTTAATTAGAACTTTTTCTAGTTCCTTGCATAAAATGGGTAACGATGTCTCTTCATTACGACAAGGGATAACTATTGATAGATAAACCATAATTATATCTTTTTAAATTAAATCAACGGGAAGACGTTTGAAAAAATCATTTGCATCGCATTCGGTTTTGTTCTCGGTTTGAACCTTTGTAATTAATAAACCTTTATCAGCAGATATTACAATTACCCCCGGAGGGCGACGTAGACAAACGCGTCCTGGAATACCGCGTATATTTTCTTTTAATAGCGACGCCTTCCATATAAACAGTTTTTTATTATTAAAATAGGTAAAAGCACCTGGGTAGGGATGGGTAAGCGCTCTGATTAGATTATATATTTCTTTTGCCGACAGCCGTTCCCAATTGATTTTACCATCTCTTGGATGGCGAGTATGATAATAAACGCCTTCTTCGAGGGATTGCGGTTTTCTTTTCACAACTCCATTCTTAATCTCCCTTATAATTTTTATAAGCAGAGACGGGAAAATCTTGTCAGTTTTATCAACCACATCTTGAATAGTATCATCAGGTTTAATCTCAAAGTTTTCTTCTGCAATGATATCGCCAGTATCAACTCCTCTGTCAATAGATATAATAGCTACTCCGCCTTCAGTTTCTCCGTTAATAATCATCCAGTTCAAGGTAGATGACCCTCGGTATTGAGGAAGTTTACCTCCATGGAGATTAATAACTCCCTTTTTGGGAATTTTAATAATTTCTTTCTTCAGAATTTGATTATATCCGGCCATAACGATTAAATCCGGACTCATTTTTTTTATTTTTCGAACAAGTAAGGGAGCATTAATTTTTAAGGGTTGAAAGACCGATATTTTTTTCTTGATAGCGAATTGCTTTAATGCCTCGTACTCGGGTTTAGTTTTTTTGCCTCCAGCTTTAATTTTGGGAAACGGGGAAATTACTACCCCACATATGTCTTCACCTTCCTTAAGGAGTGCCTCTAAGCAGATAAGACCTCGATTTTTATTTCCCATGTAGAGAATTTTCATAATTTATTTTTTTAATTCTTTAATTATTCTTTGAACTCGATCTGCAATATAATCCAATTCTCTTATTTTAAGTTGTGGATACATTGGCAGACTAATTATAGTTTTCGCCATCTTTTCCGTAATGGGTAGTTTTTCGCCAGTATATCCCGCCTTTTTATAAAATGGTTGGAGATGGACGGGAGGGTCAAAATGAACCGAGGCACCTATCCCTGCCTTTCTTAAACGTATTACGAGTTGGTCCCTATTAATATTCTCTCCAACTTTTACTGTATATATTTGGTAAACATGTTTATTGAATTTTTTTTCAACAGGAGTTTGGATTTCGGGGATTTCTCCAAGTTTTTTCGTTAGATAGGCAGCGTGTTTTCGTCGCCGATTGTTCAATCGGTCTATACGCTTTAGTTGTTCAACTCCTATAGCTGCTAAGATATCGCTCATTCGATAATTGTAGCCAGCATAAGTAGCAGCTCTAAGCCACGTTTTTTTTTGTTTTTCTCGTTTGAGGGTAGTACTTAAGATGCCATGGCTCATTAGAGCGCTTACCTTTTCCGCTAATTTATCATCATTTGTAGTCAGTATTCCTCCTTCGCCGGTGGTAATATTTTTAGTCGGAAAAAATGAAAAGCAGCCCGTAGCAAAAGAACCCGTCTTTTTCCCTTTATATTCTCCACCAATAGTCTCGGCAGAATCCTCTATGACGATAAGTTTGTGTTTTCTGGCAATATTTAAAACGGGGTCCATATCGCAACTTTGGCCACCATAGTGAACGACCATTACGGCTTGAGTATTATTAGAAATAGATTTTTCGATTTTAGAAGCATCGATATTACAAGTATCATTCTTTATATCTACGAAAACTGGCCTAGCTCCTGCTACCACAATTGCATTTACTGAAGCAACAAATGTAAAGCTTGGTACAATTATTTCGCCAGTAATGTTTTGGGCTTCTATAGCCAGCTGGAGAGCTGAAGTACAAGAATTCATTGTAATGGCATGTTTTACGCCTATATATTCTGCAAACATTTTCTCAAATTCCTTGTTTTTAGGACCATGAGCTAGCCACCCAGATTTGAGAACTTCCTTTATAGCTCTTATCTCATTATTATCAGTATAGATTTTGCATAATGGTATTTTCATTTTTTATTATCTTAATTATTTATTGATTATTTCTACGTAAATACCCTATATACTCTTGGATACCTTTTTCAATGTTATATTTAGGAGAGTAGTTGAATGCTTTCTTTGCCTTAGTTATATCCAGACCACCTCTTTTCGGTATTTCTTTGTCGCGTTCTGAAACTTCTATTTCAGTACTAGGAAAATGTTCTTTAATCTTCTGGGCAAACTCTAATAATGATCTTGGGTCCCCTCCAGTAAGATTGAATGTATCGTTTGTACAATCAGATAACGTAGCTTGCACAAAACCTTTTGCAACATCTTTGATATAACTGAAATCTAATTTTTCATCACTTCCTTTCACAACCAATTTCTTTCCATGAAATGCATTTTCAACAAAAATTTGGCTGACTCTTCTATTTACATCAGTCGGTCCATAAACCGCAGATGGCCTAACTATTACATATTTAATGCCATAAGTATTACATAAACCTTTTGTGACCATTTCACCGGCTAATTTCATTGTTCCATAAACATTCATTGGTTCTGTTGGATGAGTTTCTTTCACAGGATCTTCTAAAAAGTTACCGTAAACCATACTTGAAGAAGTATATACAAATTTCTTCAAGAAGTTATACTCCTTTTGCTTTAAGTTAAATATTATATTTAGAATGTTTGCAGTTGCATCAATTGTTCCTTCTTTAAAATCTTTAACAGAAGTATCTTTTATTTTAGCAAGCGGCAAAGCTGCTAAATGTATTATATATTCCGGTTTGTACTCCTCAATAATATCATACATAACTGCATAGTTTGCACAATTCGCCCTTTTGATTACTATTTTATCTTTTATATCGCTAAAACGCGCACACCTACTTTTAGCATGATTATCACTGAGCGGATCAACATATTGAACAAAGATATCAACAACAAGGGGGACATATTTACCTTGCTTTAATAATTCTTTACAAATATAAGAGCCAATAAATCCTGCTCCACCTGTAATTAATATGTATTTTTTAGAAGTATTATTCATTATAAAATTATTTTTTAAATACATTCCTGACACTTTTATCAAAAATACGAGTAAAATGGGTATCAATCCAAGAAAGAAGCTGAGATCTTTTTGAGACGGCTTCTTCCAAATGATCTCCCCGAGCATTTGTTTTATTGAATGGAAAACTTCCAAATATGACTATCCCGTCCTTATCTAGTAATTCATAAATAAGTTCTAACAATTTTAATGGATTACGAATATGTTCCAAAACCTCCGTTGCAATTATAAGGTCAAATTTTTCATTAATGAAGGGGACCGGACATTTTTGATTAGCACCTATACTTCTTACTTCCAACAAACGCAATTCGAATCGTTTTTGAGCAGCTGATAAATTTCCTCCCTCAATATCACATATAGTTGGTTTATGTCCTCTTTTTAAAAGCAAAATACTGGGATCTGCACTACCACACCCATATTCAGGGATTTTCAGAGGAGTGTTTTTTTTCTCCAAAAATTGGATTACTTCCAACACAAGTTGTAACATCCATAAATCCGGACATTCCATCGTCCTAAAAAAATATAAAGGTGATAATTTGATTAGAGTCTTAAATAGTTTTGTATCATTATTTACACCCTGCTCCTCTAACTTTTCTTGTAGTAGTGTTTTGGGTAAATAAGGTATTTTTCTTTTAAAAATTAATGTCCATTCATATAGCCGATCTCGAAAAAGACCTTTTTTTGCTAATTCACTAATATTTGAAAGAGCTATTGTTTCGCGAATATATTGGATATTATTCTCTTTATCATCATATAACTGTCTTGAAAGATTAGTCCGTTTTGCCGGATCCACCATACCCAAAAAAAATTCATAATACCTTGTCTTAGATCCACGAAGAATCTGAAGTGTCTTAGGATGATTAAAGAAAAAATTAAGGAACTGTTGTTCTGAACGACTAATATCTTGTGATAAGCATTTAATAGAAAAAATAGCTATCGCTCTTTCAAAATCTTTATCCAGAATCGATAAACATACTTCTTTCAAAGTTTTATCCATTTTTTGACGCAGCACTTTATTCTTCAACTGTTTCGTTTTAATAAAAAATAATGCTTTTTTAAGAAATAATATACCTTTCGCCACTACGCTCCTCAAGAACCTTGATTTGTTAAGGTATAAATATGCATTCTTGAAATAAATATTTTTTTTCATCACTCTTTTTAAAATCTGAATCATCTAACTCATAATTTTCCTTTCCCCTGACTTAATTTTATTAATTTTTTCGCTCATAGACATTCATGTTTTCCACAGACCCTATTTGAGTATATATACCTTTAAGCTTATCTTTAGGAAATTTTATGTTTTCTATAATTGCATACTCAATCACATATTTTGGTTTTTCTTTTAAAAGATAATTAACTGCATAATTCTGTTTATCTTCTATATTGCTCCAATAAATCAGATGGTTATGAGAATAATAAGTATTTGGTGAATGTAACAGCTTTGCCAACAATAACAAAGAAACTTCGCTACCCCATAAATAAACATATTTCCCCTTTTCCAAGTGTTTTTTCAACCATTGAACCTGCAGGTCTCTTTTATCTAGATATGTTCGCCAATTCTCTATACAAAGTTTGCGAAAACGGATAATAATCTCGCGTGGTGAACGGATTAAAATATCCCAAAAGGTATGTCCAACAAAAACTGCTAAAACCAATAATAAACTCAAATGAATCGGTATTGAATCCAGCCATTGAGTTTGAAAAGCAATAAATAATCCCAAAACCACAGAGGGATAGAAAAAATATCCAGTGTAGTAACGTTGAACTAATAAAATACCCCATATTACAAGTTGAAGTAGAGCCCATTGCCAAGATACATAAAAAATGTTTCCAATACCCAATAGAACCAACAATAAGCAAAAATGGGGATTGCGTAATACGAATGTTGCGCTTTTCAGATTTAACCATCTCCTTGTGCTTATATATTGTTTTGTTGATAAAAAAGTACTTTTAAATCCTCTAAAGACATAAAGTCCAAAGAAAAGCAAGCCAAACCCGAACCACCACTTATAATCCAGAATTTGTTCACTATAGAAAGCTAACACTGGTAACAAATAGGTGATGTTTATTATCTTGAATCCGCCAATTAAAAAAGCTAATAAAACAAGTTGTAAAATCCAAGCCATTGGCAAAGATACAACTTCGGGAAGTAAAAACATTACCATTATCAAAGCAACACTATGAAATTCTGAAGCTGAAGTCATGTAATTAATCCACAGAGAGTTTATAAGCAGTACTCCAAGAAAGTAAAAAGGAATTTCAGCATTGCTGATAAACGGATCCAATAATACCCAAAAGATAATGAGTAGAGATGATGAGAATATATTAAATATTCGAAAGCGATGGGGATTATTTTTTATCCAATCTTTCCCAACTGTGTATAGTCTAGACAGGAAATACTTAACCCCAAATCCATAGGAACTAATAAATGGTACTTTATGGTTTTTTAGGAAAGCGTAATACAGGTGATTAGAGGTATCATAATCTAACGGAGCTCTAAGGCTTTTTAATTTCAAACAAAGGTTGATTACCAATAATATTATAATCAGAACAAATTTCGTTCCTAAGCAATTTGGATTTATTATATCAATCATTTAAAAGCAATATTAATCTATCTATTTTATAATTTTTGTCCCTTAATGTTTAAACTCCACGGTCTTTTTATAAATGAAATTTTAGGTGGTTTTTGTGTTTTAATAATATTAAATAAATTTTCTTTATTCTTTTCATTTTTATCCCCGTTATTATTTAAATCAAAAATTCTCTTGATTTTTAAAAAATCTATCAACAAAACTCTTAATTATCCTGCTTCCACTATTTTCAACATAATTATCCATATCTAAAAACTTGGGTCGCAGTCCTCAACTTTCAGGCCAATGGTTGTATTGACACGATCTGTTAAATTGATCTGTCTTAATAAGATCTAACCATTTTTTATGTTTATAATAAAAAATCTCGGCATCTCTTAAGGTTCCATCATGCCCTGCTAAATATTGTTCTTTGCAATCAAAACTATCTTCCCAAAAATAATTCAAAGTGGATTGTCCTATTTTATTAATAAGCCACTGTCTGTTCTGATAAAGTAAGGGGTTTTTCATCTTAAATACAAGCTTTGAATCAATAATTTCAACGAACCATCTATGATGGAAATAACCATACAATTTATTTGATTTTGGATGTTTACTAATACCTACTTTATTTTCGGCTGCACGAGTTGGAGTTGAAATGTATCCTGATTTCGATATTCGTTGGATTTCTTTACAAATTACAATCGGATCTCGCAGATCTTCCAAGGTATTCATACATAAAGAAAAATCAAAAAAATTATCCTCAAAAGGCCATGGAAGTTTATAGAAATCCCAAGAAATCCATGTCTTTTTAGAAAAATACTCTTTTCCCCCTGTATTCCCAGCGAAAGCCGTGTTTCCTATTTTTTCATTAAATGCTCTTTTGTCCAAAATATAATTTGCTCTGAACCATGGATATCTTCCTCCTCCAATATCTATTACAACAGCGTTTCTTTTTAGTATGCTTAATATTAAATTAGAAATTTCTTTGTTGATCATTTTTTAATATTTTTACTATCATAAACTTTTACATCTTTTTTCTCGTATTAAAAACCAGGTTGTTCCATTAAATAAGTTTAGTAACCTCTCTCTGTTAAAACCGCACAATATTACTTTTAATGTTTTTTTAAATCCTTTCTGAAAGTCAATAGTATAAAGTATTTTCTCTATTTTAAAATTCTTGTCTTTTATTCGATATTTTATAAAATCTACTGCTTCCTCTGTGCTAAAAAACCATCGGTGTCTATCTTTGGGTTTTTCCAGAGATAATCCATAAAATTTCATATACTTCCCAAATTTTTTCTGTTTCTCAAAATTTCCAGAATACTTTTTTCCCAAAAAGTAAGAGAAAACACCAGATAAAGGATTTGGTAAAGTTAAAAGAACATATTTATTGGAAACACGAACTAACTCATCAAATATAAAGTGAATATTTTCTAAATGTTCTAACACGTCTATACACACTACTAAATCAAAACTATTATCCCCGAATGGCAATTTCTCTTTTTTATCTAAATCGAAATAAATATCTGGAGTGCCAGAAATATCAATACCAACATAATTTATTCTATCTGAAAGACATCTTTTTAGGTGTTTTCTATCACAACCGGCATCTAAAACACTATTGGCCTTTTCAAAAGCAGGATTAAATTGCTGTACCATCCATTCCGCTCTTTCTTTACGGTTTCTATAAAGTTTCATAAGACAAAAATTTTTATTTTACTACGGCCCATATTTCGCCAAACTGAATTAAATAATTGCTTAGATTCAAACCGGCTTGATTTAATTCATATTTAAAACTTTCTAAAGTATATTCAATATAATGCGTCTTATCTGATCGCCACCCAACTCCCAGTTCTTTTTTGTATAAAGTTATCCAGTCTCTATTAACCATTGGAACTCTGATTAAAATTTTAGGAGCTGAGTTTTTTATTTTCTTTAAAAATTCTATTCTATTCTCAATATGCTCTAAAACATTTGATAAAATTATTGTGTCAAATTTCTTATCTGGAAGGTTTTCTGTGGCATCACCAACCATATATTTGATATTTGGAGTAGAATATCTTTCTTTTGCCATAGATATATTTTCTTTATTCAAATCAATTCCAATAACTTTTTTGACTTTTTTGGCTAAATCATAAGTTAAAGCACCATTGCCGCAACCGATATCCAAAATTGTATTATTTGGTTCAATATTATCCAGAAAAAATTTATGATAGTTCATTAACCGATGTTTTGGATGCAGTCCCCCTTCAGCTTTTATGGAAAAAATACCACTTAATCTATAAAAAAATGTATGTGATTTCAATATTAGCTTAATTATAATTCTGTAAATTTTTCTTTTGATTTTCATTTTTAGTTATTACTACATATACTGAAGAAAAAATAGGAAAGAAACAATCAAATCTGTTGGCAATATTGAGAAGTTTTGGATATATGCTTAACTGACGTGGTTTGGTATTTCTTAAAAGAGCTTCAGGGATTGTTATAAAAAATAAGTGTAAAAAGAAAGAAAACAAGCCGCCTAATCTATATATTTCAAATTCCTCTTTTCTAAATAATCTTTTCAAACGAGCTGGAGTATATTGCCTATAACCATGACATAAATATAAAAACAATGACCAAAATGTAGGAACAATATGTGTCTGAATCCCTCCTTTTTCCAAAAATTGAGAAGTTTTTGAAACAGCTAAAATGTCATTTTCTATATGTTCTAAGGCTGAAATAGAAAAAACAAGATTATATTTATTTTCTGTGTTAAACTCTTCTATTTTTGACTGAATAAAATTAGAATCCAAAGCATATTTACTAAATTCTTCAAATCTTTTGTTTTTTTTAATATCTACTCCGGTATAAAATAAACTCTGTCCTAAATTATAAAAAATCTTTCTAACATATCCCGAGCCACAACCAATATCCAGTACTTTAATTTCTTTGGTGGGCAGTAATTCAGACAGGTTTTCATATAAAAATTCGTTTGAATATTCTCTTCCGGGAGAATCCCTCATTTTTTTTACTCTTTGAGGACGCCAATATTTTGTTTTCAAAAAAGTATTATAGCCACTAAGACCTCTCATAAAATTAAAAAACAAATATTTAATTCTCTCTCTTTTGGTTAGATGTTCATCTCCTGAAAATTCTTTCATATTGTTTTATAAATTTCAATTTCTTTCTCCATTATCTTCTCTAAATTAAAATCTTCTAAAATTGTTTTTCGGGCGTTTTTAGAAAGTTTCTTCTGAAGACCTTTATTATTCAAAACTTCTATTACTGCCTTTCTTATTGGAAAAGCGTCTGTTCCGCATAGACAGCCATTTTCTTTATCTTTTATTATTTCGTTTATACCATAAACATTTGCTCCAACCACTGGCAATCCGCAAGCCATTGCCTCCAGTAAAACTTTTGGGCAGCCCTCATATAATGAGGGCAAAATAAATAACTTACTTTTATTGAACTCTTTAGGTAAATCTTTATTAGGAATATTTTCCTTAAATTCAACATCTGCTTTTAATCTCTTGCTAAAATTTTCCAAATCTTTTTTTTGAGAACCGTTTCCAAAAATTACTAATTTTATATCCAAGTCTGAAATTGCCTTAATTAAATTAAAAAGATTTTTTTGTTCTTCCAACCTCCCAACAAAACAAATTCTATTTTCTTTGGGAATATTTAAGGGTTTAAACAGCTCTGTATTTATATAATTTGGGATATATTTTATTTTTTCTGATAAAATATTATATTTTTCTTCTATATATTTCTTATCTCTCTTTGAAGTAACAATAATCACATCGGCGTTTCTATAAGCCAATTTTTCTAAAAATCGAATTATTAATAGTTTGATACCTTTTTTTTGAGCAAAAATTGATAATTGATATCCCTGGCGAACAATTAATTTTTTCCGGAAAAGAAATTTTGCTATTATCGCTGCCCAAGAACCAGCCATCTGGTTAGTTTTCAAAATATCTACCCCCTTTAATTCTTTTTGATATAAAAAAGGGAGTAAAAAACTATATATTGATGATGGAATCTTTTGCTTGTTCGGTAAAATCTTTATATTTTCAGGAAGAAAACTCTGGTATTTTAAATCATCTTTTCCTTCATAGGTTAAAAAGAATATTTTATCAAAATATTTTGCCAATTCTTGATAGAGTTTAATTTCTCTATCTAAGCTCCCAATTTTTTCATAAAGCTTCAGAGAAACTCCTTTAGTAAAAAACAAAGCTAATTTCATAAATTATTCTCTTTTTGAAAATTTCTCCGGGTCTTCAAATTAACTCGTTATTAATCTCTTCAACTATCTTGTGCAATTTTCAAACCATTCTCTGGTTTTTTTAACCCCCTCTATAAAAGAAATCTTTGGTTGCCAAGCGAGAAGGTCTTTTGCTAAAGTAATATCGGCTTTGGTGTGCAAAACATCGCCGGGTCTTGGAGCTAAATACTGAACCTCGCCACCAATCAAACTTGCTAAATAATTTATAGAATAGGATTCTTCGCTGCTGATATTAATCTTTTCCCCTCCTTTTAATTTCTCGCCTTTCATTGCTTTAATGTTAGCTTCAACTACATCATCCACATAACAAAATCCCCTGGTCTGTTTTCCATCGCCAAAAATTGTTAAAGGTTTATTTTCAGCTTTTTGTTTTAAAAATTTCCCAATCACTAAACTATATTCGCTATCAGGGTCATTTCGGGGTCCATAGACATTGAAATATCTTAAAGAAATTATTGGAATTTTGTAAAGTTGACTAAATAATTTGGCAAATTGTTCGCCAACTAATTTTTGCAAAGCATAAGGACTAATTGGGTCTGGCATCATATTTTCTCTTAGAGGCGACTCTTTTTGGTCTCCATAAACAGCAGAGGAAGAGGTAAAAAAAACTCTTTTTATCCCATCATCGCTTGCTGCTTTAAAAACATTTAAAGTTCCTAAGATATTATTTTTTGAAGTTCCAAGCGGGTCTTCAACTGAAATTGGCACTCTGGGAATAGCAGCTAAATGAAAAACAAAATCTATGTCTTTAAATAAAGATTTAATTTTATCAAAATCGCAGATATCTAAATTATAAAAATCTGCCCGAGGATTAAGATTTTCCTTTTTGCCGGTAGATAAATTATCAATAACAATCACTCTATGTCCTTGCTCTATTAATTTATCTACTAAATGGCTTCCTATAAATCCTGCGCCACCGGTAACTAAATATTTTTCCATAGTTTTTTCTTATTTTATTTCTTTTTCTTTAAAAATATTTTCCCATTCAAGCATAGGGCGAACAAGACCAGTCCAAGGAACCTTAAAATCTCCCCGGACGCTGTCTCCGCTAAAAGAATCAAATATATTAAATGAAACAGCATTGGGCACGCTAACATGCTCGAGCGAAACAAAAAGGTAGGTATTTACGGCAATGCTTACAAAAATACGTCCTTCGGCAAAAAGATTACCAGGAACCTTGCAAATTGATTTGACTAGACCTGTCTTTAGAATTTTTTTTCGCCAGTCCAAATTATGCAAATCATAAGACGTAAAAAGAGAAACTCCTTTTTCGTTATAAAAATGAAGACCGGCTACTCTTTGAGGGCCTGGTTTTAAATTCCAATACTCCATTTCAATAAAAACCGGTTCTCTAATATCAATATTTTCGGAAATCTTGCCTGACTTATCTTTAACCCTTACGGCCTTTAAGCGGATAACATCATCTCCCGGCGCTTGATGAACATCTACCCAAACTCTTTTAGCTGGAGAAATCTTGCCGGAATCTAAATATTTCCGAACTACTTCTTTAGTTGGGCCGATTTTAATTATTTTTCCTTTATCCAGTAACATCGTCCTTTTACATAAACCCTGGATTGCTTCCATATTATGACTAACAAAAAGAATAGTTCTATCACCCTGTTTAGTAACTTTTTCCATTTTATTAAAAGATTTCTTTTGAAAGGCAGCATCGCCAACTGATAAAACTTCATCAACTAATAAAATATCTGGCTCAAGATGAGCAGCTACTGAAAAAGCTAATCTTACAGTCATTCCGCTGGAATAACGTTTAATAGGGGTATTTAAAAATTTTCTGACTCCGGCAAATTCTACAATTTTATCAAATTTTTTCTCAATTTCTTTTTTTTTCATTCCTAAAACCGCCCCATTTAAATAAATATTTTCCTTACCGGTTAACTCGTAATGAAAACCAGTTCCTACTTCTAACAAACTACTTACCCGACCGTTGATAATCGCTTTCCCTTCAGTTGGCGGGGTAATTCGAGTTAAAATTTTCAAAAGAGTGCTTTTCCCTGCTCCATTGGGACCGATGATTCCCAGAATCTCACCGGGTTCAACTTTAAAACTTATATTTTTCAAAGCCCAAACATCTTCTTTGCTTGTTTCTTGACCGGACAACCGTTGAAATGGTTTTTTCACAGTATCAATTAATTCGTCACGAAAATTATTAGGAGCAGAATAAATTAAACCCTCTTTTTGGCGAAAAATCCGATATTTTTTTGATAAATTTTCAACATCAATAATATAGTCCATGTTTATTAAATGACGTCAGCGAAAGCTTTTTCAGTTTTAAGAAAATAAACTAAGCCAAAAAGCAAAAATACAATACTAACAACAGCTGAAATCCCCAAAGTCGGCCAATTTATTAAGGTAGTGCCCAAAAAACCTGCTTTAAAGGTCTCTATTACTCCAGTCATTGGATTCAAAGCCAAAAGCCATTGATATTTTTGGGGAACGATACTTATTGGATAAATAACCGGCGTTACAAATATTAGTAATTGAATAAAAAAGGGCAAAGCATAACGAATATCACGATATTTAACATTAACAGCAGAAAAAAACCAACCTAAACCCAAGCTGGTAAAAATAGTTATTAGCAAAAGCAAGGGTAAAAAAAGTAATCCTTGAAAATGGGGCATAAAACCATAATAAAGCATAATTCCTCCAAAAATCAAACCAGCGAATAAAAAATCAACCAAACTCACAATAATAGAAGCGGCTGGTACAATTATTTTGGGCACATAAACTTTTGTAATAATATTAACGTTGCGTATAAAACTTTGACTAGAATCATTGAGAGAAGTTGAAAAAACATTCCAAAGTAAAAGCCCGGCGTAGACAAAAATAGGATAAGGAATGTTATCTGAAGGCATATCAGCTAATCTATCAAAAACAACAGTAAATACCACCATAGCGATAAAGGGCTGCATCACTGCCCAGGCAATTCCAAAAAAAGTTTGTTTGTAGCGAATTTTAATATCTCGCCAGGCAAAAAAATAAAAAAGCTCCCTATATGACCATAGTTCCTTAAAATCTAAATTAGCTAATCCTTTTCTTGGTTTAATAACAACTTTCATAATTGTAAATGAGGGAGAAAAAGAAAAGTTTACTTTTCTTTTTCGACCGAGTGCCACAATTATATAAGAACCTTTCGCTTCGCTCAAGAACCTTGATTCGCTATTGTATAAATATATATTCTTGAATTAAGGCGTCAGCCTTCTATATTACTACTTGATGAACGGAATTTTAATGTATTTTAATTCTAATGGAATTAAACACAAAAGAGCGATAAAACCTGGCATCCGAATCCTGGTGATAAGTCCGAAATTATTCATATAAAGAGCAAGAGCTCCTAATGATATTATACTGAAAACTAACAAGGGTAAGGCAACTCGCTTACGTTTTAAGGTTATAAAAGCCCCTTTTATTACAAAAAATAGTAAAAAATACCAGGGAATGGTTTCAAATAACATAAATAAGTGTCGATACTGTTGTATCTGCCAAGGTAGAGGCCCTAATAATATATAAATAAAAGATTTTGAGTAATTTATTAAAAAATTAAAAGGATTATCAATTTCTGTTTTTAACTCTATTGTTGAACCGGTTCCTAATTCGCCTGATGTTTTTCCAAGATTAGGAAACACTTTTCTAATCAATTTTTGAAAAAATGGCTTTGAAGTTGGTATTTCTTCAGTAACTGAAGAAGACAAGGGGACGTAAGCTACCTCTCGATAATGGGTAATGGTTTTTGGATTCAGGAATTGTTTGACGGGCTTGAATCCATAATAGCCATAACCTGAAAATTGGGGTAAAAATCCCAAGAGAAAAATCATTATTACTCCATAGATAAATTTTTTCTTTAAATTTAATTTAGAAAGTAGCAGCCAACAAGGAATAAAAGTAAATAAAACCGCATAGCCAACATAAAAGCGGAAATGAATTACAGCCCCTAAAACAATATAAAAAATTACAAAATTTCTCCAGAGAAAATTCTTAATTAGTTTTAGAGTTAACAGTAACCCCCCTAAAACCAAAGGAACAACTAAGGTATCTTTAAGCAGTAAACTTCCCCAAAAAAGATAACTAGGATAAATAGCAACAATTAAACCAATTAAAAAGGCCTGTTTTTTTGAACCGCCGATTTCAAGAACTATCAAATAAACCAAAAGAACAGAAATAGCTGCTAACCAAACAGCGAATAACTGACCAATAAGCATCTCTGGTAAAGTAAAAGCATAAATATACCCTATAATCACCGGATAATAATGACCTATATCTAGCCCTTCTAAAGAAAAATTTCCTTGGTGAACTCTCTGGGCTATTTCCTGGGCTTGATAATCATATTCCATATAATCCCCCAGTCCGCCACTAAAGGGTTGAAAGTGGGCATAATGAATAAATAAAACTGCTCCAAAATGAATCAAAAGCCCGATTAAAAGAAGTAAAACCAATGCTTTGCTTTTCATTCCAATTTTGAAAAGTACTAAAAAGGTAATTAGGGTTAAAAAACCAATAAATATAATTCCAACTACTAAGGTCTTATCAAAAAAAGCAATAACAGTAATGGTAATTATGAATAGAATTATGCTAACTAAAAATTTTTTAGATTTTAAAAAAATCATATTATTTTTTGAATTAAATTCAACCACTCTTCTTCAAACCTCTCCAAAGTAAATTCTTTAGCAAAATTATAACCATTTTCGCCCATTTTCTCTCTTATCTCGGGATAACTTAACAAATATTCTACTTTTTCTTTCAGGTTTCTAAAATCTTTACAAACTATCTGTTTTCCGCCTTCTAATAATTCTCTCATTCCTCCTAAACCAGAACCTATTACCGGTGTTTTTAATAACATCGCCTCGTGAGCTGTTCTACACCAACCCTCTTTAAATTTAGACATAGTTATTACTACTGAAGATGCTTTCAATAATTTTAAATAATCTTTATATCCCAAATTTAAATTTAAAGCTGGAATTTTAATTTGTTTTCTTCCGGAAGTAACTAAATAAACATCTAAATCTTTAAGCACTTTAAAACTTTCCTTTACCCCCTTTGCTTTTTGGCAGTTTCCTAAATAAATAATTGGTTTATTTTGAAGGTTATATTTCTCTTTAAAATCTAAAACCTCTTTATCTAAAATATTGAAATCGGATAAATCAAAGCTGTTATATATTTTATAAACATTTTTATACCCTCTTTTCAAAAGATAATTTTTCCAATATTCAGAAACGGTTACAACAGCATCTGCTTTTTGGAGGTTAGGATAGAAAAAAAATCTCTTAAGCAAATTTAAAAAAGGTCTTGAAATTAAAGGAAAGCCGGAAAAACTAAGATGATGGACCATAACTAAATTTTTACCTTTCGTTTTTTTCAAAGACAAGGTAACAGTAGAAAAAAAACCTCTTATCCACAAATCCTTTCCTCCTTTTAATCTTAAAAGATAAAATAAAGATTCCGGGATTTTTAGATATCTTACCTTTTTAAAATACTTAGCCTCTAAATCTATCGGCTCCAAACTAAAATCTTTGGATAAAATATCTCTAGCTTTATTATTATAAACAATTCCTCCATATTTTTTTTTATTAATCTCAATCCAGCCAATTGTCATACATATTTTATGCTTCAAACCATAAATCTCCTTGATAATCAGACCCTTTTAAAAATCTTTTCACTTTAAATCCTTTTTGTTCTAAAAATTTTATTAAATAGCTACTGTTATTTTTTCTATCTACTAAATGGTTATGATATTCTAAGCGGATTTTTTTAATTTTTTTAAAATATTCATCGGGAAGATTATATAAAATCTCAAATTCTGCTCCTTCACAATCCAGTTTTAAGATATCACACTGGTTTATCTTATTTTCCTCAAAAACATCTTCAAGAGATATACAATTTACTTCAATGTATTTTTGGTTCTTCTCTTCAAGATAATCTCTATACAAAGGATTAAAAGGCGATTTATTTATTGGATAAAATGAATGAAAAGGAGAACCACCTAAATATAATCTTCTTTTTTCTTTCCGAGCTCCTACTGCTAAATTAAAAGGAAAGATATTCTTCCCTAATTTATTAAACCTAATATTCTCTCTCAATAAGCTAAAATTGTCAAACATCGGTTCATATGCGTAAACAATTGTATTTTTTGATTGAACGGCAAAAATAGAATAAACACCTATATTGGCTCCTATATCAATTACCAGAGAATTATCATTAATGTCCCCATAATCTTTTTTAATAAAAACTACGGCTATAGTTGTGGCACTAATACTATCTTTAGTTTTAATTTTAGTGCCGTTTCTTAACACATATGTAAGGGGTCTGATGTTTAAACCAACGTAGTTTAATATAAAAGAGGGCCAATTCTTTATCTTGAAAATAATAGAAGGCAGATATCTAAAAAAACTAATCGCATTTAAAGAAATCAACTCGTTAATTTTTCTTCTCATAATTTGGACTGGAAAAATTAAGAAAATAATTGTAGGAATCTTCCATAATTTTCTTTTTTTCTTGTCTTTGATTAATAATTTTTTCCTCGTTTTCTTTGAACCAATCAACAGCTTTATCGGGAGAAACTATAACTTTGTAAGGATAATCACCACACAACCAATCAATCAGATATTCATGACTTGGCGCATTATTTGAAAGTATAAGGTTAAAACAGCCAAAATATTTTGCTTCCCCAAGGACAGTAGACCATATTGCTATTACACAAAGAGCATCAGAAAGCAATTTAAAAACAGAAATTTCTTTATTTTCAATAATCTTAGTTTTTGTCAAATTTAAATCCTTATATATATTTTTTTCTGCAGGATGAAGTAAGAGCGAAATTTCCCAATTTTCTAATTTTTTCTTTTTTCTCTCTATGTCAAATAACAAGTTCTTCATTATTTGCTCCTGGGGATAATCTGCTGTTCCTATTATTAAAATCCTATTGAGAGCAAGATTTTGCCTAAGAGGAAAATCTTTTTTGAAGTTTCTTAAAAAATGAAAATGAATTTTGGGATTAGGTATTACTGTAACGTTCTCTGGAAAATAGCCGTTATCAACAAATAATTCTTTTATTCTTTCTGAAAAAACCATTGTTTTTTTTCTTTTCAAATAATTCTGGACTGAAGAAGTTTGGGGACAGATATACTCAAAATGCCAATCATAGATCATACCGTGCTGAATTTCCACTACTTCTAAAAATTTATCACACCCACCCATACAACTGTAAATAAGTTTAACCTTGGGGTTTAAAAATTTAAGAATCCTTAAAAAAATACCATAAGATAATATACTGTATATTCCCTGGCAACATATTTTCAAAATTTCCTTAATCTCTCTGCCAGACCAGATATCAGCTGAACAAAGTTTATGATAATATTCCTGCTTAGCTCGTTTTCTATAAAAAAGGCAAAATAAAGGAGAGAGAACATGTTTAATAGAAAGAAATAGGTCCAGAAGTAAGTATCTGTCGTATTCAACCTTTTTATACTTTTGGGTCATAAAAATAGGAAATTCAAGAACTAAAACTTTTTTGAAATGATGCATTGCAAGTATTGACTCTACATAAGGATGATAATATCTCTGTTTTTCTCCATCCCATTGAAGGTGTCTTTCATTAGCAATAATAATAACCTCATTATCAAATAATTTCCCTAAATTAAATAAAAAAACAAAAATACGTTTAATCAAATTTAATACATTAATTTTACCTGTCTTCCCAAGGAGAAATTTCTGCCCCCCAAGTATATAACTTACTCTTTCTCGAACATAAAACCAAACAGGAATCCCATTATAAGAAAGACTAAATAAATCAAAGGTGTCTTCTGCTTTAGACATTTCTTCAAAAAGTTCCTTTTCGCCTTTATTTTTTTTCATTTGTTATTTTTTAAAATTTGTCTGATTTTAATAAAATAAGAAAATATTTATCTTAATCTTTTTCTATTGGCCCGACTGACCTTCTTACGTCTTGAGCCGTCTCGGAAGATACAACCTTGAAAAGAAGCCAGGGGCTTTTCCAATTTTTACCGTACTTAATTTTAAAATAAATCTTTAAAGCATTTTTAAAAAAGAAGGCTGGGGTTATAGAAAAAGTTAAAAAAAAGAAAGAAAATATTAAAGCATCCCAAAGTGTTGTTTGGGAAAAAAACTTTTTTAGACAACCAGAATAAGAAGAATAATCAAAAGATTGAAATGCCCTCATTGATACCATATCAAAAATAAATCCTCTCCTTTTCTTTCTGTCCCATTTGGTCAACATTCTATCAATATTAAGGTCAACGTATCCACTAGATAATAGTAAGCTGTTTATTTTTTTTCGAGATAGATAATGTAATTTAAATCTATCCTCAATAGAATATTTACAACGAGTTAACTCTTGAGAAACTATTATTTTATTAAATGCAATTCCCTTGATATAAGGATATTTTGAAAACATTAAACTGTATAGCAGTATTTGTATATACTCAGTTCCAATTCCTTTTTCTATTATGGCTCTATCTTCTCTGAATATTTTTTTAAGTAGCTTATTATTAAAAATCAATGCTGATATAAACACAATATCTGGAAAAGATAATCCAATAATATCCTTTTTATCTATTTTAAATGTCTCCGGCTGATTCTTGTCTAAAGTATTCTCATAGATTATTTTCTTCCCAGTTTGTTTATCAATCAAATATGATTCTCTTTTTACAACAATCAGTCCTATGTTATCTTCAGGAATTCTTTTAAGAAACTTAACAACTTCACTTAAACCATTCTCTACAATATTATCATCGTGTCCAAAGGTCCAGACAAAATCTCCATTAGACATTTCTGTTGCTTTAAGGAAGTTTTTGTCAAAACCTAAGTTTTCTTTATTCTCATTATACTTTATCAAATCTGGATATTTTTCTTTAAACTTCATTACAACTTCACGAGTATTATCTGTTGAGTTATTATTAGAAATACATATTTCAACCTTTTCTTTTAATTCTCTTGCTTGAGGCAAAATATTATTTAGAAGGTTTTTTAAATAGGGAGCCCTATTCCAAGTTAGAATAGCAATACTTAGTAAAATTTTATTTCTCATAATTTTTAAAAAATCTATTAAGAGTAACAATCATATAATTCAATTTCTCTTTGGTAATTCCGGGATAAACACCTAGCCAGAAAAGATTATTCATTATCAAGTCAGTATTTTTCAGAGTCCCCCAAACACGATATTTCATATCTTCATAAGCCGGCTGTTTTATTAAATTTCCCCCAAAAAGCATTCTGGTAACGATTTTATTTTTTTCTAAATAATTTACAATATCATTTCTGGAAAAAGGAGCTGTTGCTTTTACTAAAATAGGAAATCCAAACCAACAAGGTTGAGAATTATCTTCCGCTTGAGGAAAAATAAAATACTGTTCATATTCGCTGAAAAACTTATACAAAAGAGCAAAATTTCTCTTTCTTTCTTTGATAAACAATGGTAATTTTTTTAGTTGAGCCGTCCCTATCGCTGCCTGCATATCAGTAATTTTTAAATTATAACCTATGTGAGAATAGATATATTTGTGGTCATAACCAAAAGGTAGTTTTCCTAATTTCCAGGAAAATCTTTTTTTACAAGTATTGTCCTGGCCTGGTTCGCACCAGCAATCCCTCCCCCAGTCACGGAAAGAAACAATAATTTTTTTTAATAATGGGTTATTAGTCAAAACTGCTCCTCCCTCTCCCATAGTGATATGGTGAGCAGGAAAAAAACTACAGGTAGAAATATCAGCAAAAGTACCGGTATATTTCCCTTTGTATTTGGAACCCAAGGCATCACAGTTGTCTTCAATAAACCAGAGGTTATATTTTTTAACAATCTTTAAAATTTTATCAAGATTCGCTGGATTGCCCAAGGTATGAGCAATAAAAATTGCCTTAGTTTTCTTAGAAATTGCTTTTTCAATTTTTTCGGTTTGGATATTATAGGTTCCTAAATCAATATCAATAAAAACAGGAATTAGATTATTCTGTAAAATAGGATTTAAAGTAGTAGGAAAACCAGAGGCAACAGTTATAACTTCGTCTCCTAATTTTAAGCTTTTCTTGCCAAGTTCTGGCGAAGTTAAAGCAGAAACAGCCAAAAGATTGGCCGAGGAACCAGAGTTAGTTAAAAGACAGTATTTTATACCTAAAAACTTGGCGAATTCTTTTTCAAACTGCTTAGCATATCTGCCAGCAGTCAGCCAGAAATCTAAAGAGGAATCAACTAAATTCATCATTTCTTTCTCATCGTAAATTCTGCCGGCGTAATTAATTTTTGTTTTGCCGGGAATGAATTTCTCCCCTCTTTTTCTTAATTTATATAGCTCTTTTACTCTATTTAATATTTCTCTCCTAATTTCTTTTTCCATTTTAAATTAAGCTCTTTAACCCTTTTTCGATAGATTATTTTTTAAATTTATTTTCTAATTGTTTTAATTTACTCATTTAAAAAACTCTTTATTGTTCTAATAAATCCTTGTTTCAAAGAATATTTTGGTCTCCATCCAAGTTTAGTAATCTTAGAAATATCCGGGGAATATCGGACAATTTTACTTCTTATATAACCTTCTTCGATAACTTCTTTTTTTTCCACTTTTAATTTTTTTTCTGGGAATAATCCTACTAATAAATTAGCAAGGCCTAAGATACTAATTTCTTCTTGATTGTTGGCAACATTATAGGCCTGGCCATTTTTTCCTTTTAATAAAACAGTAAAAAAACCAATGGTTGCATCGGCAATATAACAGAAAGGTCTAATTGCGCTACCATCGCTTTTCATAATAATATTTCGATTATTTACTATATCGGAAACAAAATCTGCATAAACTCTTCCGTCATCAAGACGTATGCCGGGTCCGTAAATATGAAATGGTCTAACTATTTTTGCTTGAACACCACATTGATGAAACCAACTGATACACATCGTTTCACCCATTCTCTTACTTTCAGCATAACAAGAACGGACATCAGTTGGATCTATATATCCATATATATTTTCTTTTATTGGCATATCTTTTTCAGAAACCTTTCCATAAATCTCGCCACTACTGAAAAATAAAAAACTCTCAACTTTTTTTAATTCAGCGAGCTCTAAAAGATTTTTTGTTCCCAAAACATTAGCAGATAAAGTCCCAATCGGGTCTTTTCCAAAATATTTAGGACTTGCTTGGCTGGCTGCGTGAATTATAAAGTGAATTTTATCTTTTATATTAATCGGTTCACAAACATTTTGAATAATGGATATTAAATCAGGCCTATTTTTATAGGTCGCAAGCCTATTTTTATTTCTATCAAGGGCAAAGACCTTTGCTTTGTTTTTAAATCTATTTTCGTTTAAAAACAAAACAGTCTCAACAAGATAATTAGCCAAAAAGCCATTAGCTCCAGATATCAGTATATTTTTTCCTTCTAAAACTTCCCAGGGAACAGCTGAGTCGGTAATAAATTTTAAATCTTTTTCAACGGTTGGATTTCTCATTTATTCATCTAATGGTTTTATAATCATATTTTTCTTAAACTCATTTCGCGGCAAAAGCGGATCTTGATCCTCTATTGGTTTATTCACGGATAGCTTTGGGTAAGCTGGAGTTTTTAAATCTATATCAACTTCAAGAAATTTTGCTTCTTTATCGTTAAAAAGTCTATACAGAGCATTTTCTATTTCGCTGTTAGTAGAAATTTTCATTGATGGTATTTGATATGCAGATACTACTTTCTGAAAATCTGGCGCGCTATAGCCAACCACGGTTGATTGAAATCTGCTACGCAAATACTGCTCTTGAAACTGCCTTACCATACCGTAACAATTATTATTTAATAATATTATTTTGATGGGTAGTTGATGATGAAAAACTGTTTGAAGCTCTTGAATGTTCAATTGGAACCCACCATCACCGGTTATAATTACAATAGTTTTATCCGGTTTAGCAAAAGAAGCGCCGATTGCCATGGGCAAAGCCGAGCCCATTGCCCCCATTCCTCCTTGAGTTAAAAATCTTTGAGATTTTTTAATCTCTAGAGATTGAGCAGCCCACATTTGAATCTGACCAACATCTACACATACTAGAGCATCCTCTGGGATAACCTTGGATAGCTTATGCATAAAAAAATTAGGTTCTATTTTATGGCCAAGGGGTTTTCTGTAAGATGGATATTGATATTTATAACCTTTTATTGTTCGTCTCCAAGATTCTATCTTATCTCTATCGTAATTATTAAGGTGTTTATTTAATTCAATAAGAAAATCTTTAACATCTGAATTAATGGCAATGTCTGCTTTGATTTTATTGTTCAATTCATGAGCGTCAATATCTACATGAATAATTTTCGCCTCTCTGGCAAAAGTTTCTGGTTTTATCCCGGTTTGTCTTGTATCTAATCTTGACCCCAAAACTAAAAGTAAATCAGCGTTGGCAACGGTCAAATTGGCATAACGATTTCCATAACTACCTAACATTCCAACAAACAACGGATCGTCGTGCGGAAAAGCATCTAATCCCATTAAAGAAGTCACAACCGGTATTGCTGTCTTTTTTATAAATTTAAAAAGTTCATCTTGTGCGTTTGACAGCCTAACGCCCCCACCGGCCAAAACAACAGGTCGCGAGGAAAACCTTGTCAGAGCTACTACCTTTTCCACTACATCACCATTCTTTTTTCCAGCAGTTCCATCCTTATTTTTGTTCTTAAAAGATTGCAGTTTAGCTGGGTTGATACTTGCACGTTGAATATTTAGTGGAATGTCTAATAATACTGGACCCGGACGACCAGATTTTGCTATATACAATAGTCTTTCAAGATGATATTTCATTTTATCGGCATCTTTGACAAGCACAGCCTCTTTGATAATGGGTTTTACTATATTCACAATATCTGTTTCTTGGAAGCCAATTTGTCTAACAGGTTTATCAAATTTGAATTCATAAGTATTTACTTGACCGGTGATAAAAAGACAGGGAATGGAATCAAAAAAACAACTCCCTATGCCAGTGATCAAATCTGTTGCTCCTGGCCCACTTGTTGCCATAGCTACGCCAATATTCCCTTTAGCTCGAGAATAACCTTCGGCGGCAATCGCAGCAGCCATCTCATGATGCATGGATACAGTTGAAATATCTTTTCTCTCATAGAAAGAATCAAGCAGATGAGCCAGAGCTCCTCCACAAACTTCAAAAACATGAGTTACTTTCTGGGAAACAAGAAAATTTATAATATAATCTGATAATTTCATATTTTAATTTGCTTAATATAAAGATAAATTTTTCTATATCTTTTTTATGTTATTTATCGCTAAAATAAAAATTTTTGTACCAATTAAATACCTCTTTTACTCCTTGCTCAAAACTTGTTTTCGGTTGCCAATCTAATTTTTCTTTTGCTTTTGACCAGTCAAGATATTGTTCTGGTATTTCGTTTTTAGCTATATTTAATATTTTATAATTAACCCTTACATCTAATATCTCTTCAATTTTTTTGATAAGGTCAATAACACTAAAAATATTTTTACTGCCGAAATTAAACGCTTCCCCCTTAATTTCATCTATATTTTGAGCCAATCTAACACATCCATCTGCTACGTCTTTGACGTATGTGTATTCTCTAATCATTTTACCGTCGCTTCTTACTAAAAGCTCTTCATTCATAATAATTGATTCCATAATACCCGGAATAATTCGATTAAAATTAATATCACCGGGACCAAAGATATTGCTAAACCTGGCAATAACAACAGGCAAGCCATAAGTTCGGAAATAGGTCTGAGCCATTAAGTCGGCCGCTGTTTTAGACGCGTCATAAGGATGGTCGCCCTTAAGACGAGCTTCTTCGGTATATGGCAGTTCTTCGGCTTTACCGTAGGCCTTATCTGAGGTTATTACGGCCACAGATTTTAAATCGCCTTTTTGCCGACAGGCCTCCAAAAGATTAACCGTACCCATTACATTGGTTTCAATAGTTTCTAAGGGATTTTTATAAGCAGTATCTACTATGGGCTGAGCAGCCAAATGAAAAACTATATCTATTTCATATTTTGTTAATATATCAAAAACCCTTTTAAAATCTTTTATATCGCAACTGGCTAAGGTTGTTTTTTTTGGCAATTCTTGACTATAAAAATAGGATCTCGGATTAGAAGCTCGATAAGTACAAATAATATTTTTGAAGCCGTATTTTAGCAATTCTTCAACTAAATGACTGCCAATAAATCCTGTCCCGCCGGTTATTAAAATATTTGAGTATTTTAAGTTTTCCATATTTTCCATTTTGGATTATTTTTCCAAAGTTTATTTAAAAATAAAAAGTCCCGGTAAGTATCCATACCATACCAAAAACTATCGTGTTTATATAAGACTATTTCTCCTTGGGGAATTAATCTTGTTAAAGCGTCTTCTATCATATCTCCAGGCTTTAAGAAATTGAAAAATTTTCTATTAAAAACCATAAAACCGGCATTAACATAATCATGAAGAGATGGTTTTTGGTCAAATTGGGTTATAAAATCATTATTATCAACTTTTACTAAACCCCATCTTGATATTGGATGAATTCCGGTAATGGTTGCTATTTTACCCTTATTTTTATGAAATTCAACCAACTTATCAATATTGATGTCGGCGACGCCATCGCCGTAGGTAACCATAAATAAATCTTCATTAATGTATTTTTTAAGTTTTAAAACTCTCTCCCCGTGGGGTGTCTCTAATCCGGTATCTGAAAAAGTTATATTAAAATTATCTCTTTCAAATTTATGGTTATGACGAATATTAAAGACCTCTCCCCTATTTGTATTAAGTGTAAAATCAGTACCGTAATATTTTTGTTTAATAAAATAATCCTTTATATAATCGCCTTTAAACCCCAATGCTAAAATGAAATTTCTATAGCCGTAATGAGCATATATTTTCATAACATGCCACAAAATCGGCTTACCGCCTATTTCTACCATTGGCTTTGGCTTAAATTCGGTTTCTTCTTTTAAACGGGTGCCCATTCCTCCGCAAAGAATTATAGTTGGAATTTTTTCTTTTTGGTTCATAATTGCAAGTGAGAAGAAATTTAATGAGTGTTTTTAATAAATTGTTCTAATTCTTGGGGGGTATGGCAAGTTTTATCAGCTTTGGTTTTAACTAAACTGAACTCTGAACCGTATCCCCAAGTTGCTCCAATAGTAAAAATAAAGTTTTTTTGGCCAGCCCTAATATCGTTTTCAGTATCCCCAACTATAGCTGTTTCTTTCTTCTTTAATTTATGATGAGTTAAAATGTATTTAATATGATTTGCTTTTTTAGACCGAGTGTCAGTGCCGTCCGTTGCAAGAATAGAGATAAAATACTTTTTGAGATTATGTTGCTCCAGTATTTTATTCATAAATATGTCTATCTTATTGCTGACCACAAAAAGTTGGCGAGATTGGCTTCTGAATGACTCTAACATTTCCTTTATTCCCGGATAAACAACATTCTGGTAAACTGCTTTTTGATAATATTCTTTAAATAAATTTATGCCTTTGTTAATAACCAGTTCATCATTGGTATTGAGAAGGACAGTTAATATCTGAGATAAAGGAGCTCCAAGCAATTGAACAATTTCTTTTTCGTTCACCTCTTTGGCTGTCAACTCTTTCACTACTTTTTTAAATGAGTGGACTACCCCGGGCCGAGAATCAATTAAGGTCCCATCAAAATCAAAAATAATATTATTAAACTTCATATGTAAATTATTCAACTTTCTCTCTAAAGAGACCAGCTTTCCACCCTGGCAATATGGGCTGATAAGGGTCAATCATTAATTCACAGACAATAGGACCCTGGAATTCCATTACTTCTTTTATCTTTTCCAACTCATTGTTATTAGCAATTTTTCTATAAGATAAACCCCAGCCAGTAATAAGTTTCTCAAAATTTGGCAAACTAACGCCTGAATTCGGATCAGCAGCAAAAATTTTATTAAAATATCTTAAATGGGTATTTCTGATAGAGAAATATCCATTATTATTAAAGATAAAAATTTTTAGGGGTAATTGATGATATAAAACTGTTTGCAGCTCTTGCAAATTAAGCATAATTGAACCATCTCCGGTCAGGCAAATTATTGGCTTTTTGCCTGCTGCTACAGACGCTCCAATAGCTAAGGGCAATCCAGAGCCCATTTGCCCTAAACCGGCATTAGTTATAAATCTCTGTCCTTGAAATACTTTAAGCGCCTGATGAGAAGCAAGAGAAGCCATGCCATTAGCAGTAGCAACATGGAAACCCTTAGAATGTTTACTTAACTCCTGGCAAAAACTATATACATTCAGGTATTCTTTCTTTCCAGAATAATCAGTCGGGATAATGGGTTTAATCTCTATATCCCATCTATTCAAAGTGATATCTTGCTGATAAAGTTTTTCCAAAAATATCTTAGCATCGCAATGAATTGGAATATCTATCTTAATGGTTTTCTTTTTAAGCTCATCTTTATCTATGTCAACCATAATTTTTGCTGCCTGGGGAGCAAATTTTTTATAATCATAAGAAGTTTGGGTTAGCTGAACTCGTTCACCTATTATTAAAAGCAAATCACAGTTATCAATTGCGTAATTTGCTGATTCATTACCAGGCATACCTTGCCGCCCTAAGTAATATGGATATTCATAAGTAATAAGATCATCAGCTGTAAAAATTGGAGTAACGGCATTAATTTTAAACTTTTCCAGCACCTTCCAGAGTATCTCCTCTCCTCCAGCCAGCCGAATCCCATTGCCAGCAAGTAATAAGGGTTTTTTTGATTTTTTCAATAGCTCTACTATCTTTGCCATCGGGATATCCTCTGAAATTGATGTATTTGTGGCTGAAGGGTTAAACGATTCTAATCTTTCAGAGTCTACTTCTGCTGCCTGGACATCTAAGGGAACCTCAAGCCAAACCGGACCGGGTCGGTCAGAAGTAGCCAGAAAAAGGGCTTTCTCCAAATGATATAAAATCTGATTCTCCTTCTCAATTGTAACCGCATATTTAGTAACTGGCTTGACTATATCAATAATATTAATCTCCTGAAAACCAAGTTGGCGAATAGTCGGAAGGCCATCTTGACGCGGCACTATATCATCTCTTTTAACCTGGCCACTAATCACCAGAAGCGGAATGCTGTCTAACCAGGCTCCGGCTACACCGGTAATAGCGTTAGTTCCGCCGGGCCCGGTAGTGACAACAGCCACGCCAATTTTCTCTTTATTTTTAATTCGGGAATATCCTTCAGCGGCAGTAGCAGCTGCCTGCTCGTGGTGACAGCAATAAACATTAAGTTCTGACCTACCCAAAGAATCAACTAAATGCATAATTCCCCCGCCAGACAATAAAAAAACCGAATCAGTAATTCTCTCTAAATATTTTATTAAATAGTTACTTAATTTCATATTTCCCAAGGTAATATCAGATATAGTTTTTAAATTATATAAATTTTCGATACATCTCATGAACAGAGATTATGTTGTCCGGACATTTACTATGCCATGCCCATTCTCCTGGTTTTGGAACTCCTTTTTTAAACTTGAGATTTTTATCAAGTGAACTAATCAATGTACATTCGTATAATAATGAAATGAAGTGACCACGATCCTTTTTAAAGGGATGTATCATTCCATTAATTGCCAACATATCTTTCTTAAACTTTATATCAACCCCAAGTTCTTTTGCCGCAACAGCATTAATCCTATCAGATATTGTCTCCTTATATCTTATGATACCGCCTGGAATATGCCAACCAGCTGAATAATCATCATCATCCCTCCAGGTTAGAAGCGTATGATTTTGTTCATTTTTTATCAGCAAATCTACATTAATAATCGGAGTAATTCTGCTTACAAGAAGGAATATATCCTCTGGGAGTCCTTCTGAAGGATTTTTAATTAAAGATTCTAATAACTCAATTATCTTCCTATTTTCCATAATTTCCAATGTCTATTATCAAGGTTTATAAAACTTTTTAAGCCGTTCAACATCATTATTCAAAACATCTTCCGGGAATAGCCTATACTTAATTATGTTGCAGTTCGCACACACCTCGCTTACATTTTTAACTCCATCAAGCATCATCCGCCTAAAATGTTGAAACTGTTTGCCATTCCATATTTCAGATACCGATTGATTATTACAATCACCCATAATGCCTGGATATTCAAAAGAATAACAAGGAACTACTTTCCCGTCTGGATTAATTTGTAACGTAAAAAAGGGCTGCGGGCAAATTTGGACTTCCGAAACAGGCAAACCAAACTGAGTAACCGACATATCTTTACCTTTTAACACTTTTCCATAATCTATACCTGAATGAATGGGTACAGTATGTTCAATCGCCATGGTATCACAAATGCCTCCAAAAATTTCGTAAAATTTCTGTTCATCATCCTTACCATCCAAGGCACAGTCTATGATTTTGATATATACTTGCGCCCGGCCTTTGTTTTTAAAGAAATATCGTAAATTCTCAATAAAGTTCTCAAAATTTATATCTACTTCGCATACTTCTTGATATTTTTCTTTTGTTGTCCCCTGTACAGATACAACTAATCTCGAAAGTCCGGCTGAGATAAGCGAATCTGACATTTCTGGAGTTAATAACGATGCATTTGTTAACATTTCTACTGTATTTGCGATATTTTTCGAAACTGCATATTCAACCATATCTGCTATATTTTTGTGCAAAAGAGGTTCTCCTATTCCCACAAAACGCAATACCTTCACCTTGTTTGGAAACATGGCAATATCATCTATGCATTTTTTATATAAATCAAAATCCATAACAATTTTATCTGAAATAAAGCCCCGCTTCGCTTTATCTAATTGAAAAATACAATAATTACACTTAAAATTGCAAGCATATATTGGAAATATCTGAATTACAAATGGAGTATCCAAAGGAAGTACTTCTGCGAGTCTTGTTCTTTTTCCCCCTGGCGCTTGCCCGCTAATATTTTTTGCTTTCATATATTACATTTCTTCGTTAAATGGTTTTTTGGTTTTATCCTCCTCTGTAAAAACTTCATACCAAGGGACTGGAACTGGTTTCCCATAAACCTTTTTAACTAAGTAATTATTAATAAAATTTCTATCTTCAGCAATAGTGCAAGTGTTGACGTGCTCGCCAAAAAATTTAATATTCAATCCTCTTTGAATTATATCTTTCAAAGGTTCTTCAAAAACATTCCCAATTGATATATGAATATATGGACAAGGCAAGACGTCGCCATACTGCGTTACAGAAAACATTCCTTTAACCGCAATGCAGCCCATATTTAGACCGTAGGCCGGAGTTAAATGGGTAAAAACATTATACTTTTTTTCAAGCTCTTCCATATATTTCATGTCATTTTTATCAATTAGAACATCAAAATTACCCTCCCAGGCACCAACCGGTTTTGCATAACTAACAAAGACCCCTACCCCCTTTTTGTTGAAATATTCAATATATCTAATAAACTCCTTAGAGTAAAGTCTTTGTTTGGTGACCACGGTTTGCATAAAAATAGCTAAACCCACATCTAAAGCTATATCAACCGCTTTCATCGCCCTTTTATATGCGCCAGGAGCTCTTCTGAAAGCATCATGTTCATCAGCATTAAAACTGTCTAAACTCAACTGAACCCTATCAACGCCTATGCTTTTTAAATGTTTAGCTCTCTTTTCGTCCAAAAACCACCCATTAGTATCACTGTTAATATAGAACTTCTGAGGATCAATCGCCTCTACCAACTCATCAAAATCCTTAAATACTAATGGCTCTCCGCCAGTAATTGTTACACGCGCTAGTCCCATTTCATCAGCCTGTTGGAAAAGATTTTTTACATCGGCTATGGTAAACTGTCGTCCATCCTTTTTGCCTTGAAACCTTTTTATAGAACAATGCTGACATTGGAAATTGCATGCGTAATTATACTGAAACTGAATAATAGCAATGCTTTCTCCCTTTTTTATCTTTTCATCAAATTTCATAATCTTTTCATAAACATATGGTTTCTCTTCTTTGAGCTTGTTTCTTCTATCAGTTTCCTTTGGTTTTAATTTTTTATCTGCCATGATAAATTTATTTCATAACAATAACATTATTATTAATTTCCATATTTTCTATCTTTTTTTTAATTTCATCGCTGTATAAAGCAGAACAAACGACAATCGGCCCTTTATGCTCTTTTAATTTCTCTGGAGAAAATATGGGAATGTTTTTTACTTTTAACCCTTGTTTTTTAGGGTCTATATCTATAAAAAATACAATATTGCACTTGCCAAGAGAGGTGTTATTAATAAGCCGCAGGGTATAGGAACCTAACCCCCAAACAACAATTCCTTCTTGAGACAGGGAAAGTTTATCTGTCTCTGGCCATTTGTCTTTATTACCGGATTTTTTCACATAGGCTATGATTGAATCCCTTACTTTAAAATCGGGAACTATGCTTTTTTGTAAGTTTTCTTGAGTTCTTTTCTGGTGGAGAGTATAAACTGCCGGATATATCTTATTAGAGACATGGCTTTCTTTCTTAGCATAGTGCAGCAAATTAAGATTTTTTTGAAGGAGTAAATTATTTAGAGAATTCTCGTCAAAATGATTGATATGCTCGCAATCAAAGTAATGATAAGGGGCTATATAGTATTCCAGATAACGAGACGCATCAGGCACTTCAATATACAATACTCCTTTTTCGTTCAGCTTACTCACTATATTATCAACCGCCGTTTGTAAATCACAAATGTGTTCAAAAACGTGAGAAAGAATAATGCAATCAAATTTTTTGTCGGGAATTAACGAATCAATAGAAAAAAGTTCTCCCTCAAAAACATTTATGCCTTGATTTTTAACATTCTGAACGCACTTTTTGGATGGGTCTAACCCATTTAAATTCTTATATCCCATTTTTTTAAATTCAACCAGCAATTCGCCATTGGCGCAACCAATGTCCAATATGGAAGCATTTTTATTTTGCAAATAATCTGATAAGGGTTTCAATCTTTCCGAGTTCCACTTTGTTGTAGTTCCGATCCATTCATATTTAGAAAACTGTTGATAGTATTTATTGTAATCCTTTTGATTTGCCGATGTATCAGCATAAACAAAACCGCATTTTGGGCAGGAGACAACATCGTATTGCTTAGGCAAAACAAAGTTCTCTAAAGCAGCAAAAGATTGATGATATAGTATTTCACCAAAATTATTAGAACACACTGGGCATCTTCGAATAAAATTTTTGTTTTTCTGCATAAGTTTATAGTTTTTATCTTAGCGATTTTTCAAACGTTGGATACATTCTTCTGCATACTTATCAATGTTGTCAACATCACAATAATCGTTCATTGTACAATCTTTACATGGTTCAATTTTGTCTTTGTTTCCAAGCAAATGCCCAATCCGTAATCTTTTTAATCTTTCGCCATTCCAAATCTCAAAAAGAGAGTTTTTGGTAATATCTCCTATTACATTTACCCTTTTCCAATCAACGCAACAAGGTACAACTTCACCATCTGCTTGAACCTGCATACCTTTAAATATCTGAGCACAAACTTGTCGTTTGGTAACCTTCCCCCCATATCTAAATTTATTAGCGGAGTAAGCAATATCAAACTCAGGCCACATAGGAACTAATTTTTCGATATATATTTCGTTACAGATGTCACTAAACATATTTAAAAATGTTCTTTTTTTGCTTTCAGAGGGAACAGCCTCGTTATGAATTTTAATATGAATTATGCATTCTCCCCTATGAGTGTATAAATCGTTAATTTTGTCTAATAAATTTTGGAAATTTATGTTTCTGTTGGTTATACGTCGATAGTCCTCTGAACACAATCCTTCAATGGAAATAATTATCCTGTCAGCAAAACGCGGTAGATTTCTAATCAAATCGGCAGTAAGCAAGGTGCCATTACTGATTAACTCTATTCTTTCGGCAGCTTTTTTTTCTTTTGCATACTGTAGCATTTTTACAATATCTTTGTTCATTAATGGTTCTCCATTGCCGCAAACACGCAATAGTTTAACTTTATCGGGAAAATCAGATAGGTCATCTATTAACTTTTTAAATAGCTCCAGAGACATCAAATCTTTTTTTAACTCTGTGGTTTCAAGGCTCTGGGGACAAAAAGAACACCTCAAGTTACAATAGCCTGATGGTTCAAGATAAACAACAAACGGCGTTGCCAGTGGGATATGCTTCCCTAATACTAATCGCTTCTGATGTACTTGAGATATTAATTTTGCTTCCTTTTTTTCCATAATTGCAAGTAAGGGAGAAAATGAAAAATTTATTTTTTATTTTCGACCGAGCGAAGCAATTATATAAGGCGTCAGCCTTCTATAATTCTTAATCTATATTTAACCAATAGGTTAATTGAGTTTTTCTATTTTTGTTTTCCATTATCTTGTTATCGTCGTAAAAAGAATCGTTTTTGAAATGAGTAGTTGATATTTCTTCAAAAATTGCCCCGGTTTCTGTGCTAAAACTATGCTTCGTTCCTGGTCGGACTAAAACAATATCACCGGCTTTATATTTCTTCTCTTGTCCATTAAGGCTTATATTCATATCTCCGTATAAAACTTGGAATGTTTCTTCTTTTCGTTTGTGGAAATGTAGAGGATGGCTTTGTCCCGGGAATAAAACTATTATTTTTTTACAATATTCTCTATTAACACAAGTGATAATAACCGCTCCGTATTTATAGAAATTATTAATTCCGTAATGATGAGATACTTCAATTTCTAATTTATCGGCAAGGGGTACTTTCGCTTTGTCTAAAATCTTTCTTGACTGAGCTATAATTTTATATACTTTTTCCCTATTATTTGACCATTCCAGATCAGAAAAAAGTATTGGCTGGTTTTGATTTATATCTCTTTTTGGCAAATAATCTATGTATTTTGACATATCATTTGCCAATAATTGCTTCTCTCTATTTGGCCAGGCAAAAAATACATTTGATAAATCTATTTTCTGACCTTTTTTTATTTTTTGCTTAGCAAAAACACCTCTTTTAAACTGTTTTAAATCAGCCAATTCTTTCTCTTTAAATCCCGCTCTCTTATTGACTATTCCACAAGTATCAAATGCTTGTTTAGCTGACTTCAACCATTGTTTAATTTGTTCCGGCTTTGCCGAATAAGCATTGAGTTTAATTTTATCAGTTTCTACCCCAACATGTTTTTCAAATACAGTTGCTCCCTTGGCTATAGCTATCTTAATTGAGTCAAAATTATCAGGACTTTCGTGAGTAGAATACCCTACATCTATATCAGGATATTTTTTCTTTAATAAATCAATCTGGTTTAACTGGAGATATTCAGAAGGTGTTGGATACTGGCCAATACAATGCATTAAGGCAAATTTCTTTTCTCTGTGCTCAAAAAAACTTACTACCTTATCTATATCTTCCAAAGCTACTCCGGCAACCGAGGCAATAATTGGTTTATTTGTTTTAGCAATTCTCTCCAAAAGCGGCCAATCCCTAAAAGAACAACTACCTATTTTGATAATGTCAAAACCCTGCTTTTCAATTAAATCCACTGAATTCTCATCAAATGGCGTGCAAATTGATATAAAACCCAATTTCTCAATTTCGTTTTTTAAGATCTTAAACTGCTCTTCATCCAGCTTTGCATCAGAAAAACGCTTGACGTATTTTATATCCTGCCTTTTTTGAAAATCAGGATGAATAAATGTATCTATATCTCGGTACTGTAGTTTAAATCCAAAATTAAAGTTAAAATCTTTACTAATTTGATGAATCTCTCTAATAATTCTCAAGCCGTGTTCAACACTACCTTGATGATTATTGGCCATTTCAAAAATAAATAAGTTTTTAAAGATTCTGTTCATGATTATTTGTCCGTTAATAAAAATCCCCGGTTTATCAAATGTTTATTTTCCAGATACCAGCTATATAATTTTTTGACGGCTTCATCCTTCGGGGTGAATTTTATATCTGGAACTTCGCTTCTTAATCGGCTGTTGTTCCCGCTGTATTCCAGGCCCATTCCTGGTTTGTCAACTTTGATTGGCAAATTTTTACCTGATATGTTTTTAATTTTTTCTGCTAAACTATAAAGTTCTATGGAATGGTCAGGTGTTATATTATAGGCTTTATATTTGGCTTTATTCTCAATAAAATATTCTAAAACAGGCATTAAATCTTTTACATATATGTAATCAAATTTTCTGTTTTGTTCAATGGTAATAGGCAGGTCAAAAATTGTTTTGCAAATAGCATTAGAAACAAAGCGAATCGCATAATCTTCATACTTTCCGAATATGCCAAAAATTCTCAACTCAAAAATATTATTTACCATTTCAATATATTTTCCAGCAATATACCTGTAAAATCCGTGGTCATCAACCGGGACAAAGCTATCAAAATATTCTTCCTTTACTTTGGACAAAGATTGATTGATATCGTAGATAGCGCCCGAGCTCAAGACAATCATTTTTTTATAATATCGAGAGCTGTGAACAATATTGAAAAACATACGAGTATCTGCATAAAAGATATTTGTTAGATCAGGCGCATTTCTATGACTAGGTTTAATAGCAGTGTGAATGACAATATCTATTTTATTATCTCTAAAAAATTTGCTGACTTTTTTTTCATCATTAAAATCAAGTTCCTGTTGGCTTGGTGCCAAAAATTCATATTTATTACCTAAATTTTCTAAAATATTGCGACCAATAAAACCTGCTCCACCGGTAATTAAGATTTTTTTGTTATTTTGCATTTTTACCATTGACTTAAGTTTTTTACATTTTTTAAATCTTCTTCAACTGAATTCAGGTTATTCCTTGGGGTTTCTATGGTAATATATTTAGATTGATTTTCTTTGACACAATCAGCTAAAAATTTAAAATCGTATTCTCCTTCTCCTATATTCAAATGCTCATCCTTTTCTATTTTTAGACTTCCGTCAGAGATATGAAATACTTTGGGATTTAATTTTAAAAAATCTTTGATATATTTTTTATAATCTTTTTTTAAAGCTATTGCTGCTTTGATGGCATGATTAAAATCTAAACAAAAACCGAACCTATCTCCTGTTAATTCTTTAATTTGTTCCGGGGTAAAACCGAGCATTTTTTCGTTATTTGTTCCAACCTTTGTCATATTTTCAATTAAAATTCTTTTATCTTTTATTTTCTCCAAAAAAATTTTTGCCGTTTGAATCTTTCCAAATCCGGGATGAAGAATTAAATATTTAGCTGAAAGCTTATCCGCCCATTTAATGCTCTGATTTATTGTCTTTAAATTAAATTCCTCTTTTCTTTTATCGGCGATATTCAAACCGAAACTACTGTGAGGAATATGAATAATATAAGGAAGTTTCATTTTTTGAAATAGAAAAATATCAGTATCAGGGACCGGCATCAACTCAATATAATGGAAAATACCCTCTTCAATCAATTTCCTTGCCTCATCAAGCAAATTATAATTTAATGACCAAAGTTTTAGACCAAATTTAATACTGCTCATTTTGTTATAGACTTTACTAATTCAAAAGCTTCGGCATATTTTACTCCTGCTACCGAACCCCATCTTTTAGCTATAGCCAATATCGCTTCTTCTGAACGAGGATGAGGAAATTCTCTTACTTCTGTCTTATAAATTTGTATTGCTTCAATTTTTTTGTTAATGGTGGCGGATATATTTTCAAAAACATTAGGTGAAAAAGGATTATTTATTTTCTGAAAACTCCATTCTGTAGAGGAAGGAACTTCAAATGAGTATATTTTTTTGACCGGACAATTATTTATCGGTCTGGCAGCAGTTAACACTGCCTGAAAAGTAATCCTATGGTCAATATTCAAATCACCTGTATGATGAGTATAAATAATAGCTGGCTTTATTTTTTCTATAACTTTCTCAACTTTTTTGACTATTTTCAAAAATGGAACAGTATCAAATTGATTGTCAGGCAAATCAAAAAATAAATTTTCTTTAACCCCTAAAAACTTTCCCGCTTTTTTACTTTGTTCTTGTAAGTTAAGCAATTCTTTATTTATTTCTTCTCTCTTTCCATTGTAACGAGAAGAAATTCCTTCTCCTAAAACAGCAATATAAACATCATTACTCTGACTATATTTTGCAATTGTCCCTCCGCAGCCTAAAACCTCATCATCAGGATGAGCGGCTATTATCAAAATTTTATTATTATTTGCTTGGTTCATAATAATTTAAATTTCTTAATTAAATCTTCTTTAGTAATATTCCCTTTCATTAAAACTTCTAAACTTTTATTACCGCAATTAAATAACAAATCAATAATACTCATATAGGGCAAAAATTTGCCGTAAAGTTGGGGATATAGAGGATATCCATAATCTTGAAAATATATTTCAATTCCTTGTCTGGCAAATTTTTCTTTTTCTACATAATCCTTACCCAACGTTCCAAAAATATACAAATCTGCTCCTAATTTTTTAGACATATTTAATACCAGATCTGATTTATATCCCTCTAAATTTAATTCAGATGCTTTGTAATACTTAACTTTAATACCCAATTCTTTTAAAAACCATTTCAGCAGATATTCATTTAAATTAGTTAAATAATCCCATTTTTTTTTATAAAAATCTTCAAAAAAATCTGAATATTTATTGAAATAAGGGGCTTTTTTATAGTTTAAATATATCGATTTCCAGTGTTTTTTAGGCCAGTCCTGGGAATTGTCTATTTCTATCTCTTTGATTGTTTTTTTAAAATGATTTTTCAGTAGCACTGGAACCGTTAACCAAACAGGTTTTTGAGCTGTCTTTATTTTATTTCGGTTTGTAAAACTATTTTTTTCAAATTGAACACTATCAAGTATTACAAATATATCGCTTAGAGCAATTTTATGAAAATAACCCAACCAGGGGAGATAAGCAGGTTGATGAGCAATAAGAATTGTTGCCATGTTTGTTTTATAAGTGTGGGCCTGCTCTATTTAATCAGTTCTTGCCTTATGTTTTTCTATTTGTTTTGCAATAAGCGCTTCGACCTCTTCCCCGGGAAAATTGTCAATATCTCGCTCTCTCCACTTCTTTTCAGCAAGCTCAATATAGGGCTGAATAAGATTCCAATCTTCTCCCGGAAAGTTTTTACGCGCATTATCCTTACGAAAACAAAGGCCGGCAATCCAATAAAGGGGAGAGTGCATCAGCGATAAGCTCCCCCAGCCTTTCATTGAAGTTGGCGGAGTAAATTTCGGATATCCCTCAACCCCGGCAACGGCGTCCTCATACATCGGAGTACCTGGATATGGGGCGTAGTTATAGATGGAAACCCTAGCATCGTGGTCGGTCTGAACAATCCAATCAATAAGGTCGAGCGTCTCCATGAGCATTTCCCTTGTTTCCCTGGGCATATTAGCCATAAAGCTGTACATAACCGAAATACCAGAACCTCTAATATTCTGGACAGCTCTTTTTATACTATCAATGCCACATCCTTTTTTAATAACCTTTTGAAGAAAGTAGTCATTCCCTGATTCACAGCCAAATTCTAAGGAATAACATTTAGAATAAACAAGAGCATCGACCATCTCAGGGGTTGTATAATCAGCACGAATATTACCATCCCATCTTACATTTATGTCCCTCAGGATTTTTCCAATTTCTCTTATTCTTTTTACACGGTCTATGGTTATTATTCTATCGCCGTCCCTATAAAATCCACAGGCGATATTTGGGTCAGCAAAAGATATTTTTTTAAAACCAACGCCCTCATAAATAGTTTTTAATTCTCGGTCAAGTCTCTTAATGTCCACCGGATCCCAGGAAGAGCTCAACGAACAAAATGAACAAGCATAAGGACATCCTCTGGAAGTAAGATACTGCATATCTGTACGTTGAAAATGAATTTTGGTCCGCTTATTATATGGGAAAAGGTCTTCACCATAAACTCTATCAGCCCATATCTTGTCTACAAATGGTTCTGCTAAAACTTGCTCGGGCAATATCCGGGGGTGATGCCCACCTACGCTAGTAATAATGCTTGGATTGATTCCCTTTGCTTTCTTAAGAATTCTTGCTGCCCGACCCGCCTGATATCCACTAAAGGCGCTGACGCCAATTTCTTTTGAATGTTTTATTAAATCTATCAGCATTTCCTCCGAGTCAAATCGCTCATCAAAATAGGCGACCTTCAGACCCTGTTTTTCAAACATCGCCCCGGGAAAAAGAATTGACAAAGGCGTAAGCCTATTCGGAGAATCGGTAGTTGGCTTTGGATAAGCAAGCAAAATATCAATAGTTGGTTTATTATGTAGTATCATTTTTTTTAAGTAAGAAAATTTTTGTGGGTCCATAATCCCCGACAGAAGGTAATTTAGCAGCAATTTTATTTATCTCAGCTAAATAATCCGGCTTTTCGCCTTGGAGAGTCAATTTTGCATTGAAAATTCTAGAAGCAATGTAATAAAGACTTTCAAAATTATTTATTTCTAAAATTTGGAAATATGGTTTTAAAAAATTAAATAACAATTTTTCATCAAAATATTGATTATGCCATTTCATAGGAATTTCATTAAGTCCGACTGATCTTCTCATTGAATTTATTTTATTTAATCCATTAAGAGTATTCTCACACATAATATACAATCCATCTTTTTTAAGCACCCGAAAGATATTTTTTATGGCTCGCTTCTGTTCATTAAAATTAATAAGATTTATCAAACATCTACAGGTAATTACAGTATCAAATTCTTTCCTGTAGTTCATTTTAAGTACATTCCCTGTTTGAAATCTTACTCTTTTTTTTAGCTTGTTATCTAATTTATCCAATGCAATATTAGCCTGCTTAATCATCTCATCTGAATAATCTATACCAGTTATTTCTATGTTTCTTCTCTTGGCAAATTTTATAGTGGAGTACCCATTACCGCACCCGATATCAAAAACTTTCGTATTATCTTTTATATATTTGGTTATATTATCTATCTCAAATTCTCTATCAATCTCATCCGGACTTGTGGCTTTTCCTTGCTGTTGGTATTCCTTTGCTCGTTTATCCCAAAATTTTTTTATCTTATCTTTTATTTTTTTATTCTCAACCATTTTTTACTGTAACTTTAATTTTCTAAAACTCATTCTGCTGAATTATAAATCTTTCAAAATAATCTTATCCCCTTTTTTAATATCATTTTTAGCCATTCTACCGGCTATAAAGGAAAAATACTTAGGCAACAAACCATTTCCGGGTCTCTTAAATTCCAAATCGTTTTTTTTTATCACATCTCCTTTTTTAATATCATTTTTAGCTACAATACTTCTCCTGCTCTCTACTTTCATTTTTAATACAGTTTTTGACAAGATAAATTGGGATTTACCTAACATTTTTTCTGCCTCTCTAACCTGTCTCACCAACAATTTTAATTCTTCGGGGTCGGCCGAGAACCAATGGTCAGGACCGGCCATCTCTTTACTTAAAGTAAAGTGCTTTTCTATTACCCTTGCGCCCAGGATAGCGGCAACAACCGCAGCTGTAGTGCCTTTAGTATGGTCTGAATAGCCTATAATCTTATTAAAAGCGTGTTGTAGGGTCTTTATCTGCTCTAAATTGCATTCCTCTGGAGGCGTAGGATATAAAGAAGTGCATTTTAAAATAATAATTTCTTTATTTCCCTGCGACTCAATAGTTTTCACAGCATCTTCAATTTCATCTATAGTAGCCATTCCCGTAGAAATAATCATAGGTCTTTTTTTCTTTGCGTAATAAGATAAAAGAGGCAAATTGGTTAAATCATCAGAGCCAACTTTAATTGCCGGCATATTGATTTCCTTACTGCATAAATAATCAACTGTTTTAAAAGTGCTGTCCTGAGGAGTAGAAAAAAGAATAATATTTTGTTTTTTGGCAAAATCAAACAATTCTTTTTGAGTTTTCTTATCTAATTCATAACGTTTAAACATTTTATACTGTGACTCAGTCTTTTTCCGTCCCTGACTTTTATAAGTATATTTTAAATTTTTGTCATTTATAAATTCCTCGGTAACAAAAGATTGTATTTTTATAGCATCTGCTCCGCATCTTTTAGCACTTTTGATCATTCTTTTCGCTAATCTGATATCTCCATTGTGATTAATGCCAAGTTCAGCAACCACAAAAACCGGACAACCATCACCTATTATTCTATTTTTGATCTTTATTTGATTCGTTGATTTCATAATAAATTTACTCTCTATATTTCCTTTAATTTTACATTTTCGTTTATTCCTATTAGCTTCGGACACTTTTTTAAAAGATTTACAATATTTTTCATTAAAAAAATCTTATCTTCCTTAAATCTTTTATAAACCTCCCGGACAAACTCTAAGTCTTTCATTTCATCTACTGCCCAACGAAGATGGGAAAGATTTTCTTTGTTTTCAATATTAACTAAACGAAATATCTCTGGATGCTCAAAAATGTACGGATCAACATGCTCTTTTTGATAGGCTTTTTTTGCTCGTTGATGGCTCTTCTCTAAAGTCAAAAAATTAAAAACTTCAACCTCCAAACCCCGTGGGAAACTTCTTTTAATTGAAATTCCTTTCTTCCCTTCTAAAAAGTTAGCTGTAAAATCTGCTTTTGAGCTTAAATGTTTTTCAATTACTTTATCAACAATTATAGGATCAATCAAAGGACAATCAGATGTTATTCTTACTATTATATCAACATTAAATTTCTTGGCAGTTTCGTAATATCGTGACAGAACATCTTCTTCGCTTCCTCTAAAATATTTTACTTTATTCTCTTTGGCAAATTCCTCTAATTCATTGTTTTCTTCTGTATCTGGAATAGCCAGAATAATCTCATCTAATTTATTGGCAAAGCTTAATCTATTAACTACGTGCCAAAGCATTGGTTTTCCGACTATATCCATTAGAACCTTCTTTGGTAATCTGGTAGAGCCCATTCGTGCCTGAACAATAGCCCCTATTTTAGGATTGAAGTTTTTTATGTTTTTTTCCATTTTTTCAACAGGAACATTGCATCTATGTTTTTATTATCTAAATATTTAAGTCTTCTTTCTTTTGCTAATTTCAAATCTGGAAAAGTATCAAGATATAGCTTAGCGAAATCTGTCTTCCATAACATATTTTTATTCCCTCTATATATTGTTTCAATATAGCCAGCGGGGTAATAGTGTTCAAGTCCCCAAATATATTTTTTTGAGCATCTATGAATTTCTTTCATTGCTTCTTTAATATTAGCAGGAGCAATATGAATCAGCACGCCGCAAGTAAAGGTTAAATCAAAATAATTATCTTTGAACGGAATATCGAAGGCCGATCCCTGAATGATGTTAATATTTTTTGTAATAGATTTGGAAATTTCTACGGTCTCTCTGTTTATCTCAATACCATAAAGATTTTCAAATCCCATTTTCTGAAGGAAAAGTAATTGAACTCCGATATTAGAACCCACTTCTAAAATTCTGATTGCCCGGGGCAATTTATCCAAAAATTCTTTATTTAATTCAGTTCTACTAATTCCATAATTTTTAATATGTAGTTCGTCCTCCTCTTTTATGGTTGAAGGATTCCTAAGCTGATAATCATGTCCGAATTTTCCTGTCCATTTTTCTTCTTGGAAAGTTTTTTTTGTCATATTTTCTTTAAGCAACTAATCTCCTTTTTAAGCGTAGTGATTACTCTACTAACATTTTGATTGGTCATTTTTGGAAAAAGAGGTAAAGTAATCGCTTTTTTATAGTATTTTTCAGCAATTGGAAAATCTCCTTTTTTATAGCCAAAATTCTTTCTATAAAATGGCTGGAGATGAAGAGGTATATAATGAACCTGAACTCCGATTCCTTTCTTTTGTAATTCTTCAAATATTTTTTTTCTCCCCTTTTTCAATTTTTCCAAATTTAACTGAATTGGATATATATGCCAAGCTGATTTTAGATAACTTCTTTCTTTCGGGATTATGATTTCTTCAATATCTTTAAACGCCTGATTATATTTTGTCACAATTTCTCTTCTTCGTTTAATAAATCTATTTAATTTCTCTAATTGGCTAATTCCCAAAGCACATTGAAAATCAGTAATTCGGTAATTATATCCGGGGTTTTCTATTTCATAATACCATTCGCCCTTTTCTGGTTTTTTTACTGCTCCATGATGTCTAAAAATTTTTAACTTCTCATAAAAGTCTCTATTATTCGTCAATATCATTCCCCCTTCGCCGGTAGTAATCGCTTTCACTGGATGAAAACTCAAAATTGTCATATCAGCAAAATTTCCTATTCTTTTCCCTTTATACATAGAACCTAAAGCATGAGCAGCGTCTTCAATTATTAAAAGCTTATATTTCTTGGCTATTTTTCTGATTTCATCATAATCACAAGGTTGACCAGCAAAATCTACTGGCGCAATTGCTTTTAGTTTTTCCCGCCTGCCGGCGGGCAGGTTGATAATTTTCTTGGCGATTTCTTTTGGGTCGATATTTAAAGTATCTTCTTGGATATCAGCAAAAACCGGCTTCCCACCGCAATGAACCAGAGCATTTGCGGTAGCAACAAAAGTTAAGGGAGTAGTAACCACCTCATCTCCTGATTTAATTCCAGCTACTTTATATGCGACTTGCAGGGCAGCGGTTCCTGAGCAAACTGCTACTGCATATTTCACACCACAATATTTAGCAACTGCTTTTTCAAATTCCTTAACTTCTAGGCCTTGAGTTATCCAATCGGTTTTTAATACTTTGACCACCTCTTTTATGTCTTTCTCATCTATCCATTGACGACCATAGGGGATCATTGGGATTTTAGCCATTGTGTTGTTTTAATTATTCCTTGTTCTAAACTTGTTGTTGGTTTCCATCCTAAGATTTTTTCTGCTTTAGACGAATCTGCGCACATATTCATTATTTCAGCCTGAGGATGATGATGCTTAATAAACTTTATCTCTGCTTTGTTATCAGCTATTTTCTCTGCTAAATCCTTTACCTTTATTTCTATTCCAGAACCAGCATTAAAAATCTGGCCATTTGCTTTATCGCTAAAACAAGCCCTGGCAACAAATTCTGCGCAATCCTCTATGTAAAAGAAGTCTCTTCCCTGTTTACCATCTCCAAAAACTTCTAATGTTTCTCCTTTTAGCTTGTTATTTATAAAAATGCTCATTACTCCTCCTTCTGAATCTTTTCTTTGATAGGGACCGTAAGCACTGAAAGGTCTTAGAATAACAATCGGCAAGTTATATGTTTTAAAATAAGAGATCACAAGATTTTCAGCATTGATTTTACTTGCTGCATAAGGAGATGAGGCATTAAGCAAATGCTCTTCTGTTATTTTCTGTCCTGCTCCGGCTGTTTTATAAACCAAGGCAGAGCTTGCAAACACCATTTTTGTATTATGTTTTCTGCATTGTTCAAGAACATTAAAAGTCCCTAAGCAATTATCATTAAAACTTTTTTCTGGATTATCAATACTCTCTTGAACATTTATTGCGGCGGCAAAATGAATACATATGTCAAAGTTATTTTCAAATAGCTTTGAGATCAATTCTTTGTCTTTAATATCTCCTATTATAAAATCCTCTAATTGATTCTTAAACTTTTCAATATTGCTTTCAAAACCATTTGAAAGATTATCTAAAATCCAAACTTTATGTCCTTTATTAAGCAGATTTTTTGCAACCCAACGACCTATAAAACCTGCTCCTCCTGTTATCAAAATCTTTTCCATATTAGCCTTTATACCCGTAATCCCACCAGTTTACAGGCAAATTATACTTTTTCATTTTATCTTGAACGGCTTTAAATGCTTTGTTTTTAAACGCCTCAATTTCTGGAGCGCTCACATCATATGGTTCGCCGACACTGGTGTTACAATCATAAAGTTCCCAATTCTTATGAAATATCTTATATCTAAACTTTTCGGGATTCCTAAATATCTCTGTTCCCGGATTTGGAGCTAAGATATTAAACTCTGCTCTTGAATTCTCTACAATCAACTTAAACGGCATTATTTTAAGAAACTCTTTGAAATTCTTTCTTACTGTTGTAAATGTAGCATCGCAACATTTTAATGCTATATCAAGTGTCTTTTGCAAAGTTTCTTTAGTTTCTCCCGGAAGCCCTAAAATAAAGCCGGAGTGAAATAGCATTTCGTTTCTTAAAAACATTTCAGCAATCTCTAAAATCTTAGCTACGGTAATACCGCGTTTGTTAATTCTTAGCACTTCGTCTGAACCTGACTCCATTCCTATATATAAATTAGTACAACCAGCTTCTTTCAATTTCACAAGAATCTCATTATTAAGGCCGTCTGGTCTCGTTGCCGCGCGAAATTGTCCAACCTTTTTACTTTTTATTACATCTAAAATCTGTTTTGTTCTCTCTGTATCCAAACCCATAAACTCATCTTCATACCTTATCTCAAGGTTTGGATTTAATGATAATGCAAGTTCTAATTCTTGGGATACTTTTTCAACAGAACGATAGCGAATCCTTTTTCCATGAATTAACGGCAGTTCACAAAAAGTGCAACTATGAGGACATCCTCGCGTACACATTAGAACGACATAAGCATATTTATTCATATCAAGCATATCATATGCCGGTATAGGAATTTCATCAGGATTCAACAATGGACCTCTTGGATTATCAATAATCTCTCCATTTTTTCTATAACTAATGCCTTGTATTTGGGAAAGAGGTCTACCCTGAGCAAGTTCAAGCATTGGACGCTCCCCTTCTCCTCTGACAACAATATCAATCCAGGGGCATTCCTTCAAAGTTTCCTGAGCTGTAAATGTAACATGTACTCCCCCAATAACTACTTTTGCGCTTGGAGCTGCTTCTTTTGCTGCCATAGCTATCTTTGTTGCTGGAATATATGATATTGTTGTTGATGTTATCCCAATAATTTCTGGGTTATGCTCTTTTAGATAATATTTTACAAATTGTTGTATTTCCCTTATTGAACGCGAAAGAAGCGAAGGTCTTTCATACTGCATTTGTTTTGTGTCTAAAACATCCGATTCAACTCCTTTATCGCGCAAATATGCTGCTATATACATAAGACCTTTTGGGGGAAACTGGGTCAACCAGTTTATATCCCAGGGCCTTTCTGGAAACGGTGGGTCAATTAACAAAACTTTTATCATAAATCTATTTCTGCTTCCAATAACTTGTTTATCTCTTCTTGAGACATATATCTGCCCATGTTTGAAGCAATAACTGGATTCTCAATAGGTCTTGCATTTTGATATTTGCTTTTAATATTTGAATAGTCAATCATTGGGAAAATAATATAAAGATCGTCTATTTCTATTGCTCGAGAAAGTTCTTCATCCGACATTATTTCTTCATCTATTTTCTCGCCTTCCTTCTTTCCGGTAATAATCATCTTTATTTCTTTTCCATTAGCATATCTGTTTATCATTGCTTGTGCTAAATCGGTTACCCTCAATGTTTTCATCTTCCAAATAAATGTTTCTCCTCCTTTTACAAGTTTAATAGCTTCGCAAATCAAATTTACTGCCTCGCCCATTGTAATCACAAAACGAGTCATTTGCTTATCAGTAATCGGAATTGGTCTACCATCTTCAATCTGCTTTTTGAAAAAAGGAGTAACAGAACCATTAGAGCTCATTACATTGCCAAAACGCACAGAAGCAAATAAGGTTCTCTTATTCCCTTTATAATAATTTGCTAAAGAAATAAGTTTCTCTCCCATAAGTTTGGTCATGCCCATTACATTTAAAGGATGGGCAGCTTTGTCAGTGCTTGAGAAAATCACTTTTTCAACATTTTCATTTCTTGCGCAATCTATAACATTTTGGAGCCCCTGTATATTCGTTTTAATTGCTTCAAATGGATTATATTCACATGCATATACATGCTTCATTGCTGCTAAATGAATAACAATATCAATCCCTTCCATTGCAAGCTTTAATCTGTTCAAATCTTTTACATCGCCAATTAAATAACGCAATCTTTCTTCTCCGGGAAAACTCTCCTTTATCTCAAACATCTCATTTTCTGATAAATCAAAGATACGAATCATCTTAATATCGTGTTTCAACAGTTCTTTTACCAAAGCATATCCAACCGATCCAGCTCCGCCAGTTATAAATACTTTTTTGTTTTTAAATTCTTGTTCCATATTAAATTTCTATCAAAAAAATTACCACTTTTCGATAACCTTTTTAGTTTTATCTTTTAAGTGATAATATAAACGTCTAGCTTTAGTTTCGGTTCCAGGAGAAACTAATCTTAGAAGTTCATTTCCTAAAATTTTATATCTTCCCCCAACCTTATTTGCGTTAATTATTCCTTTCTTAAGCAAACGTTTAATAGTGCTGTTACTCACCTTCAAATAATCCTGAGCCTCTTCAGTAGTATAAACTTTGTTTGGTTTTATTTCTTCAACCATTAATTTATATTAAAGCATCCAAAAAAGGGTGTCAAGAGGTGTCAATAAAGGTCAGTGGGGAAAATATCTTTTTCAATCATTGAAAACTTGGGACCGGGGTGACCCACCTTGCCTCGACGGCGAGGCAGGTAATCAAAAATTTCCGGAGAAAGAAACAAAGACCAAGCGGGTATTGATTTTTCTAATTTTTATTTGTATCATAAAAGAATATGGAAAACAATTCGCCAATTCAAAATAAATTCTATTGGTTTTACCTAATCGGCTTTTTTATAATTTTAGCCCTGCCTCTTTTAAATCTTTCACCTTGGTTTTCCCCTCCTGATTGGGGAAAGATAATTGTTTTTAGAATTGTTCTCTCTATTTTAATTTTCTTATTTATTTACCAACTTCTCTTTCAAAGAAGAACCGCTGGAAAAACGCTGAACAATACGCCGAAAAACGCTGAACAATTCGGCGTTGTTCGGCGTAATATTCTGCATAGTTCAGCGACCTTACCCTTTTGGCTTTTAGTTGCTCTATTGGGAATCTATTTTTTAGCAACTCTTTTCTCCTCAGATATTCGTTTTAGTTTCTTGGGAAGCCCTTACCGTTCCGGCGGTTTTTTAAATTTTTCTTTTTATATAATTTTTGCTGTTTTAGTTCTTTTAATTGTTCGTAGAAACGACTGGCAAAAAATCTGGGATTTTTCTATATTTATCGGTATTTTAGTTTCAGCTGTTGCTATATTCCAATATCTTGGTCTTTTTAGTAAAATAGTCATTCCCTTTTCCAGCAGACCGCCTTCTACCATCGGCGGACCAACATTTTTGGCAGTTTATCTCCTACTTCTGACTTTTTTGACTTTTTTCTTTACTGTCACCGAAAAAAAATATCTAAAAAAGTTCTTTTATTTTTCAGCTCTTTTATTATTTCTTTTTGTTATTTTAATTACTGGAAGCCGAGCAGCTTATTTTGGCTTATTAGTTGGTTCTTTTTACTTTCTCTTTTTTTGGTCAATAAACTTTTTCTCCTCAAAAAAGAAAATTTTGTTTCTTGCTTTAAAAATTCTGGTTGGAATCCTTTTAATTATATCGGCTTACGGGATTCATTACTTAAACAGTCAACCCCAGCTTCCTCAATTTGTCCAGGATAATAAGATTCTAAAGCAAGTTGCCGACCGGCTCTCGATTAGCTTGTTTTTAGACGAGACACGATTTTATGTCTGGAAAATTTCCCTTGAGGCAGTTAAAGATAGACCAATTTTCGGTTATGGTCCGGAAAACTTTAGTATTGGCTTTGACAAATATTATAACCCTTCCGGCCTTGATATAGATGTTGACTGGGGCAGTTGGTGGGACAGGGCTCATAATTTTATTTTTGATATTTCAGCTACTGCCGGTATCCCGGCCTTAATAATCTATTTTTCTCTTTTTACAATTTTATTTTTCCGCCTCCAAAAACTAAAATACACTGAAGACGATGAAAATAAGCAGAGAAAGACACGAATAGCCGCTCATAGCATTCAGGCAACCTTTATTGGTTACTTAGCCGCTAATTTCTTTAGTTTTGACGTATTTTCTACTTATCTTATCTCGTTCTTGCTAATCGGATATTCTCTATACCTAATTTCATCATCCACCGCTGGAAATATAACACACGAAACCACACGAAACAGAACACGAAAATACACGAATAGTTCGTGGAAATTCGTGTTCCTTTTCGTGTCGATTAGTGTGCTTCTATGGTTTATCTGGGCTTTTAATCTAAAACCTTTTCAAATCAACAAAGAAATAAACCTCGCTCTTTACCTGTCAGAGTATAAAAATTATAACCCTGCCTTGTTGAGAATAGAAAAGATTTTACCTACTCACACTATTTTAGACGCTTATCTTAGAGAAAATTATGTGGAAATAATTGGCAAGTATGTTAAAGAAAGACCTGAAATGGCTCAAAATCTTAGTCCAAAAGCAATAAAAGTTCTTAAAGAAAATATAAAAATCAGGCCCTATTATACCAGGAATTGGCTCTTGCTTGGAGATTACACCAACATACTGATTGAAAAAGAAACTCGTCCTGAATTTATTGAAAAATTAAAAAAAGAAACAGACGCTTATTATAAAAAAGCGTCTGAATTAAGTCCCTTCCATCAAGAAATCTTTATTGGATGGGCAAAAACCGGTCTTATTACCGGTGAATACCAAAAAGCAAAAGAAAGAATTCAACAATGTATTGACTTGGCTCCGGAATTGGGAGATTGCCGGTGGCTTAAAGGGCTTTCTAATATTTATTTAGGAGAAACAGAAGAAGCTCAAGAAAATATAAGAATTGCTGACCAAAAAAACTTTCCCGTTGATTCAAAATTTTCCTTATCCCAGCTTGTTAACGCTTATGCTAAAACAGAAAATTATCAAGCCCTAATTGAGACATATCATAAATTGATTGAGCTTGAACCTACAATTCCCCAATATCACGCTTCTTTGTCTCTTGCTTATAAAATCATCGGGGATTATAAAAAAGCTAGAGAAGAAGCAATGATTGTTCTTGAATTATCACCCGAGTCAAAAGCAAACGTGGAAGAGTTCTTGCGAAGTTTAGAATAGACACACGACGGCTCTACATCAAACGTATTATTTATACCAACGATAGAAAACCCTTTTTAAAAATACAGGAAAATTAATTTCTTGTTGTTTCGTGTTCTGTTTCGTATAGATTCGTGTAAAACAAAGAGCCCCGCTAAATGCGGGGCTCTTTGTTTTCCTCCACAAGGAAAGGAAATTTAGATCCATTTCAAGAATTACTATTCCTTCGTAAGAGTGCCTACTGTTGGCGTACCGCTGACATAAAGACCCGTAATAGTGCCGAAAAGCTGGTCATAGTCACCATCATAACCCAAATCACTCTCAGATACTTTATACTTCAAGTCACCAATAGAACCAATCGAAAGGTTAAAGAAGTCGCCTGAAACCAAACTGGCTACAGTGCTAATCCGAGCAGTCAAATATCGGTAAGCACCCCCATTAAGAGTAAACTCTGTAGCAGGATTTAAGGTGCCGAAATTAACGCTATTAGTATTGGTATCACTATCATCAATCTCTGTCCCGGTGTAATTTGCCGAATTCTCATCTGACATATACAACTTATATATTTCTACAGTGCCGGTACTACTGCCATTATCAGTAAACTTCACATTAGTTAAGGTAAGCTTGGCTGAGCCGTTGTTGGTAACCTTAAATCTACCGAGAGTAGTATTGGCTCCAAGCGAAGTCGAGGTAGAACTTTCTGTCGGATAAGTGCCTTCTACTACAACCGAGAATGGAACAATACGACTTCTTCCACCCGCAATAATCTGAGCAGTTGTGCTTACAGTTCCCGCACTTCCAGTATAAGCTCCTTTACATCCAATATCGCTGCTTGGGGCGGTAATCATAAAGGCAAAGTCATCACCTAAGGTAACAACACCTTCACCAGTTACGTCTGCTTTAACATAGAAGTTTGCCGGAGAACTGGGCTGAACCGCCTCAGGCAATAAATTATCTGCTGCTGTCCAGGTGTAATAACAACTATTACTCGCACAGGTAAGTTCACTAGCAGTAGCAAACGGTGTTGCTTCTGGCGTGCCGTCGCTGCTTTCAGCATAAATTTCAATATTCCTCAGGTCTGTGGTCTTTAAACCGCTTCCAGTAGCCATAAGCTTTAAGGAAGTAATCTTCTGAGCTTCGTAAAGAGAAGTCAACTTAAAGGCAAAAACAATCATATCTTGGGTACCTAAAGTCACGGTCTGATTAACAACCGGCGACTTGCCTGTTCCGGAAAGCAGAGTAATCAACAAACTACCAGATTCAACAATAGTCATTGTCTGGCCTGTACCGCTAGTAATTTCGCTAAAAGTATTGCCTGTTTCAGCTCCTGTTGATGTTATATTTCCAGAACCGTTAACCGCAAAGAGAAAAGTTTCAGTGTTACTCGCGGTCTTTGTTACTACATTACCTTTCAAGATTAAGTGAATAACTTCATCCCTTGATACGATTATCGGGCTTGAGAGAGTAAAAGTATTAGCGGCTGCTACTGTGTTGGTGCTGGACGAGGTTAACAAAGCAGTATTCGGAGCATCGGCATTATACAGTCTCAAGTTGTTAACGTCAGTATAAACCGCGCCTGTACCTGACTTTGTAGCTGTTACGATTATAGTGCTAACTCTAATATCTTCCCCGGAATTAGAAGCGTCTAAATCAAAGCGAGCAAATTCAAAATTATCAGTACCAGTTACCACGCTCTGAGTAGGAGGAATACTTAAAGTAGCTACAGTCAAATTAAGGCCCTTTACAGCAACCGTATTACCGACAGTTTCAGCAGCTGACGGGTCCCACAAATCATTGGTAATCTTTCTCTTAACCTGGGTAATATCTAGATAAGCTTTATATTCATCAGAAGAAGTAGCGCTCGAACTAATACTCACTACAACAGTAATAGTTCCGGTTTCACTGGCAGTCATAGTCGGATAACTGGACAGACTTAGAGTGGCAGGAGTGCTAGTACCTGACACATAACTGGCATTAGTTAAGCTCGTAGTGCTATAAGCGCCGCTCCAAACAGTTGCATCATTATACTTAACAAAAACCGTACCCGTAAGATCTAGTGTAACGTAATCAATACCCAAAGTCATCTCTCTTAACTCCATATCTTCACCATTTGGCGTAATATCATACTTAGCCAAAACAATACTTTGTTCACCAGCCGCTACACCAGCACTCGGCGAATCAGAACTCTTGCTAAAGGTTATAGAACCAGAGCCAATAGTTATTTTGTTGTAGTTTGTCATATTGCCAACCGGAAAAGCAGTACCGCTTCCACCAGTACCACCGCTAGTGGTAGTAGCTAAAATGTAAGCGCCCGTACTCAAACCTTTAACTTCTAAATCATAATCATTATAAACTACAAACTGAATAGTTCTGGTGGCTCCGTTAATAATCTTAGCCCTGATAGTCAAATATCTGATAATACCTTTTCCAATTTCATAAGGAGATGCAGTTAAATCAAAAGTAGTATATTGGCCGGAAGGTTGAGCAGTAGCTAAAATTGTGCCGTCTTGAGCAACCAACTCTACGTCTTTATAATCAACATCTGTAGCATTACCATTATTGTAAAGTGTTAATCTCTCAATCTTTACTTTTTCATTACTGCTTGTTTCGTTAACACTAAACTTAGCAATCTCCTGAGCAGAATCCAGGTCAACGTTTAACTCAGCACTCGTGCTAACACCGGTTATTGCCATTTTTTCTAAGACAACCGTAGCAACTGAACCGCTTCCATCTACCACAGTCATAATATTACCATTGATTGGGAAAGTCCCAGAAACTGCAGTAGCGTCGCTAACAATGTCAGAAGCAGAAGCTATACTCAATTGAATAGTTCCACTGGCACTGCTATCAATGTTGAAACGAATAGTAACAGATTCGGTTGTACCGGCTACTATCACCACAGGGTTTATAGTCATATCAATAGTAGCGGTATTGTCAGCTGTCAAAGAAGAAATAGGATTACCATGCCTGACCCGGTCTGAATCAATAACATTAAAATCAGAAAAGTCAGTATTAGAAGAAATACCTGATTTGGTAATAGTTATTGAGGTTACTTCAACCGGACCAGCTGAACTGGCAGTTAAATCAAGTTTTAATGTTTCATTCAGAGCAGTACCATCAGCAATAGTAACGCTAACTGGCGTATCGTTAGACAAAGCAACTCCTAAGGCTCCCGCTTCTACTACTCCACAAGTTGCATCGGCTACACACTGAGTAGTAGTAACGTCATCACAGACATCGGCTGCTGCGCCTGTAGCTGGAGTACAAGTTCGGGTTTGTTGCATTTCAGTGGCTGAACAATCTCCGCCGCCGCAAGCAACATCTACCCAAGTTGTACACTCACAATCAGTAGGAACTGGTGGTGGGACTGCCGCTAAAATTTCATTTATTTTAGCTATGGTAGTATCGCCGACATAGCCGGTTCCAGAGGTTAAACCCCAGGGCTCTAAGACAGCCTCCGAGTATAATTCCTGGAAACTAATAACAGCTCCCTTGGTCAAAGGACCAAAGTAAGTTGTTTCATTGCCGAGAGAACCAACACCAGATTCAGCCAACTGGGTTTCAGCATCAGTATTTAACACTGCCTGCAAGCATTTAACATCATCACCTGACATTCCTTGACTTAAATGACGGTCAAAGGTAATACCTACGCAAGCAACAGGAACTTCGCCAGTTGGTGTAACTGGAGTTACTGGTTCGCCTGTAAGCGCAGATTCTACATTAGCAATGGTAGCAGTATCTGCTCCAAAAGATTCCAAAAGATTCAGAATGGATGAAATCTGGCTTTCTGTTAACGCCCGAACAACTCCCGGGCCAGCAATCATTGCCGCAACAGTCAATACAGTTGCAATTGCAATTATTTTCTTTTTCATATTTTTTCAATCTAATTTAATTAATTAATAATTTATTTGTCGCTAATCGACCGAACGTCTCGGTCTTTTGGATACAAAAATTTTCTATTTGCCAAGCACATAAAGTTTTATTATGCTCGGTGTCTTGGTACCAATTATTCAAAAAACCAAGATTAACGACCTCTTCAATTTTTAATTTACTGAGAGAGACCCGACTTCGTAACGAGGTCGGGTCTCGTTTTTAACTATTGGCTTAAAAGTAAAATCTTTTCAAATGCCTGGATATAATCCTCTTCTTCATAACTCTTTTTCGCTCCGGCCAAACTTTCTTCCTGTTCTTCGGTTAAACTGTTATTTTCCCTCCTATTTTCCATCTCTTTAATCAATCTTTCTGCCGAGATTTTATAATAAGGAATTACTGCTTCTTCTAAGCTTTCGTCTCCTATCTTCGTAGCTAAAACTTTTTCTATTGCTTTTTTATTTTTTAAAACGTCTTTAACCGCAATAACAATTTCTTTAACTTTGTCCGGGTCTTTTTTAATATCTAAATTATTTAAACTTTCAACTGCTTGTTTTTCACTTTTTTGAACCTCTTCAATCGCCGGAGCTAAATTATTTATTTCATTAGTTTGAGCAACTTTAGCCAAATCATCCAACCGTTTATTAACAATCTCCAGATTATGTTTGGGCTGGTCTTTTTCAGAGACAAAAACTGCCCGGCTTTTTTCAGTAATTCTTTTCAAAAGGTATAAAGAATCGCCAGGCAGAGAATTTTGGGCAAAACCGAATGTGCCTAATAAACCCACAAAAACCATTACAACCAATAAAGAAGCAAAAGCAAATTTATGCTGAAAAATAACTCTCATTCCTCTAATAAATTCCTGCCAGCCAAAGGCAGAGGTCCCTGCTTTGCTAAATTCCTCTCCCAAAATTCGCTCTTTAGCAAAAATAACCCAGTCCTTCCTGGGTTCAATCTGGCGCAATTCTTGAATTTTCTTAATGAGTTCTTTTTCAGTCATCCTTCTTATTATGACGAAAAAATGAACCTTCTGTTACACCCATATCGGAACCCCTATCGGTCAGTCAAAAAGAAAAACGAGACCCGACTTCATAACGAGGTCGAAAAACGAGACCCGACCTCGTTACGAGGTCGGGTCTCGTAAATCTTCTAATATGTTTAAGGTTCAAACCTTAAGCAGTTTTGTTTACTGTGGCTCGAAGCGCCTTCAAAGCCCGGTGGAGCATTACCCGAACAGCTCCCTCTGATTTATTTAACATTTCGGCTATTTCTGATATTGATAAATCATCCAAATAACGATAAATAATAACATCTTGGTATTCCCCTCCAAGGCTAACTAAAGCCGTTCTGATATTATCGATATCCGAGCTTAAAGCCATTTTCTCTTCTACTCCCGGGTTTGGATCAACAATCGGTACTATTTCTGGCGAAACAAAATTTGTCCTACCTTTCTCTCGGTAATGGTCAATTACTAAATTGCGGGCAATTTGATATAAAAAGGCCTGAGGATTTTCAATTTTATTAGAGTCCTCCTTAAAGACCTGCCAGCCCTTTAAAAAGGTTTCTGAGCATAAATCCTCAGCTATATCCAGAGAATTAACCTTTAAAAAAATAAAACGATATATTTTATTTATATATTTATCATAAATTTTACTAAATTTTTTTTGAGGATTTTTCATCTTGAGTTAGGACAAATCTTATTTTAGTAGGACACTGCTTTCTAATTAGGACATCGGTTAGGACACATTATATATATGTGTGTCCTACTTATTCAACACCCGAGGTTGGTTATTCCATAACCAACCTCGGGTGTTGGTTATTTTGGGACCCGACCTTGAACACCCGACCTTGGACACTAATCTACTAACCTATAAAAAGTATTATTTCTCTCCCCTATTCTTTCAACTAATCCTTGTTCTAATAATTGGACAAAATCTCTTCGGATAGTCCTTTTAGATACATCAGGGAAAATTTCCTTAATTTCCTGAACCTGAACTTTATCTTTTTCTTTTAAAAATTCTAATATCTTTTCTTTTCTGAAATCTAATTTACCTTCTTTATTGGTACTTTCAATTTTTTCTTTCCCGCCTGCATCGCTATGCGAAGCATTGCGGGCAGGTAATGGACTATTTTCTATTGGAATTTGTTTATCAGCATCTGGTGCTGAAAATGCTCTTGTTTCTTCCTTAAAATCATCTACTTCTTCTTTGAAATCAGATTGCATTTTATCATATTTTTCTTGGATTTCCAAGATATCAAAATAACTCACCCAGTTCTGCCATTTAGCTATTTCAAAATAATTCTTGAGAATCTCTAAATTCCTTTCAAGCAAAAAAACCGAATCCTTATACCGCCCTTCCCAATCAGCGGCAAAACTACCGGGATTAAAATTTCGCAAGGCCTCCCAGGAAATAAAATTAACCAAAACCTCATCAGCTATTTCCCTCATTTTATATCTTAAAGGCTCCTTTTTGGGAAAAAGCAAAGTCATCCGATAAATCTTATTTGTAATCTCAATAAGGTTACCTTTATTCATACCCGCTACTTCTTTTTGGAGTTTAAATTTACAATGAGTATTGTAATCTCATTGATTTCTTTTTGGAGTTCAGTAAAAGCCTTCAATTCTTGAACTTCTCGGCCTATTCTTTCTACTTCTATGGCAACCTTATTAACTTCTTCTTGAATTTCAAGTAAAGTTAATTGAGGTTCCGAAACAATTACTTGCTCTTGGGTTTCTTCCTCCTTGCCCGCCGTAGCCTCAGCAAAGGCGGGTTCTTCTTTCCCTTCGGGTAGCAAATTCTCAAGATTAATTTCAGATACGTCTAATCCTGAATCTTCAGAAAATAAAGGTTTCTGAGCCACTGTCGCTTTGAGCTCTGAAAAAACAAATCCGGCCTTATCTTCTATAAGCTGATAATTCTGCCATAAAAGAATTCCTCCAACACCAATCAAAAGCAAAATCAAATAAAGGGTGTCTTTGTTTACCCTGTTAGAGATACTCTTTTTCTGTGTTTCCTCTCTATAACTAAAATCTCTAACCGGGTTTAAAATTCTAAAACCCATGTTTTTAGGGTGTTGAATAATTATTTTTCAGCGTAATTTCAGCGTATAGTTCAGCGTGGTTCAGCGATAAAACTATGCTAACGCTGAACAACGCCGATATCTACGCTGAACAACGCTGAATTATTCAACGTCTTAATTTTATCATCTTACCCAAAAACTTCTCAAATGTAAACCTGTGGAAAACTTTTTTAAAGGTCTAACATCTCCAAGTAGGACATCTGTCCTACCATTTTTCGGGTGTTCAATGTCGGGTGTTCAAGGTCGGGTCTTGAACATTTTTATTTCTGTTCCATTATTTTTGTTCCTTCTTCACCATCTTCCTGTCCTGTGCCTCCATTGACTTGAATATCGCCATTAAAATTGTTGGTATTATACTCAATTGCCACTCTCCCTCCGGCTCCTCCGCCTCCTTCTTCGCTGTCACCGCCGTTAGTCATAATTAAACCCGAACCAGTAAGAGTTTCACTAATAATCCAAATACTTCCGCCACTTCCTCCTCCTCCGCTTCCACTTCCATCTCCTCCATTTGCTGAAATAATCCCATTTAAGGTTAGAGTATTTTGAACTTCAATCTTGATTGCTCCACCACCGGCTCCACCGGGGGCGACAGTAAACCCTCCGCCGCCTGAACCCAAATCTGTGGGTTCCTTTAAAGAACCATAAGAAGAACCTCCTTGAGCAGAATAACAATCTCCACCTTTTCCGCCATAACCAGCACCACTACCGCCATGGCTGCCTAAATTTCCAGCCCCCTGTCCACAGCCAGCCAAAAACCCTTTGCCATCAGTTAGAATAGAGGAATCAGAATCAATAATAAAATTATTGGCAGTGATATTAAAATTTCCCAATAATTTACTATCTGATTTAAGAGTAAAATTATTGACAGAAATAGCAGTTCTTTCCTCAACTTCTAAAATAACTCCATTTTCAATTTGAAGAGAATTAGTCACATTAAGACCATCTGATAAGTTTAAATGAACTTCATTAACTATTTGAACATTATCAAAAGTATTGTCAGCTTCTGACAAAGAGGTAATACCTTTGCAATTATTGTTATCAATAATTAAATCTCCGACATTTTGGCCCGAAGATTTAAGAAATACTGTTCCTGCTCCAGCTCCATTTCCTCCAAAAGTTTGAGTCTCACCGCTAAAATCACCTTTAGAATCATAATAAAGGGCAATTCTTCCCCCGCCTCCTCCATATCCAGAACCCTTACCTCCATCTCCTCCATTAGTTTTAATAATTCCTGAGCCGATTAGGATATTAGTTGTAATATAAATACTTCCTCCGCTTCCTCCTCCGCTATAGGTGCCACTAGGAACATCACTGTTTCCATCTCCTCCATTTGCTGAAATAATCCCATTTAAGGTTAGAGTATTTTGAACTTCAATCTTGATCGCTCCACCACCGGCTCCGCCACGAGCAACATAGTAACCTCCTCCAGCTGAACCCAATTCTATGGGCTTCCTTAAAAGACCATAGGAAGAACCACCAGAATCCGAGCCAAGTATTCCACCATTTCCGCCATAACCTGCTCCTCCTGAACCAGACCCTGCTCCCGGTCCTTGATCTATTATACTACCCTCTTTATAAACATAACCTTTGCCATTAGCAGAAATAGAAGAGTCAGAATCAACAATAAGATTTTCAGCGTTTATTCCAACTCCTTTAAACCCTTCTAAAGAGGAATCCGAGTTTAATATTAGTTTTCCGCCATTCTTTATTATTAAATCTTTAAAATTATATTCCCCTGCCTCAAGTTCAACTAAACTGGTTATAATTGTTTCTGGGTCATAAGAATCAATAATGCCATCGCCATCTAAATCAGAGTAAGAACTTTTGTTTATCTCTTTAGGAGTGGGCTCTTGGGGTTCAAAATCATTTTTATTATTATCGCTGTCAATATAAACCAAATAACCCTCTTTTCCTTCTTCTTTGCTTAACCCTAATTTTCTAGCTAAACTCTTATTGTCTTCATCGAAAGCAATTCCTGCTCTCTCTTCTTTAACTTGCGGTTCTTCAGAATCTTCAGATTTTTTCCAACCTAAGGCATCAATTTTACAGGATTTTGATCCCTCGGCAAAAATAGGATTCTCTTTTTCGTTGTATTTAGGATCACAAGAAAAAATAGCAACAGATCCATTATCATTGTTTAGATGTGCTTCATAAGGTTTCCAATCAACTTTAGGATTTTCATCTTTATCGGGATAGTCGCCAAGGCTAATAAGATAGTATTCTCCGGCTAAAATAGAAGTATTTTCACTTTCTGAAAAAGGTTTATTTAAATGCGGCTCATTCCAATTCTTCTCCAAAGAAAAATAAGAGAAATACCAATTAGAAATATCAATATCTTGCTCGCCAAAATTGTAAAGCTCAACAAATTCTTTGTTCCCTGAGGCCAAAACTTCAGAAATAAGAACAGTTTGAGGAATCTTTTTTTCTTCTTCATGACAACTTCCATCATACCAATAATAACCGGCTTCTATACATTCTCCTTCAGTAGTTAAATCTTCGGGAAGAACCTCTTCTTCTTCTGAAATAGTTAAATTAACTTTGACATTTTGAGGACTTCCTTGGGCCTCCTCGGCAATAACAGCAATCTCAGCAAGATAAGTGTCTTTAAGTAAAGTGGAAATATTTTCAACAGAAACAGAAACCTCAGTCGGAGCCGTGCCGAAATCAGGACTTAATTTTAGCCATTCTACTCCATCAACAGGGGGCGAAGTATATTCTATATTTAATGTCCATTCCAAGGTACCTGTTCCAATATTATTAATAGTTAAAATTTGGCTTTCAGGATTTTCTCCGGATTCTGTGGTATTAAATTCTAAATTCTGACAGGGATTTTTATCTCCGCAAGAAACTTCTAAAATCGGTTGGGATTCTTCCTCCTCCTCTTCGCCTGGAAAACTGTTTTCTTGGCCAGGAGTTGGGGGAACTGGCTGCCAATTATCAGAGTCATTAGAATCGCCTTCGGGGTTTACTCTTTGAAGAGAATTTCCATCCCCGTTTGCTTCCCATTCAGAAGAATAACTCACTTCATCAATAAGAAGGGTTCTGTTTTTAATGGCTATATTTTCTCCGGAATTATTAAGAGAGAAAGAGCTATCAAATAAGGTTCCAGAATAATCAGGATAATCTTTTAAAAATTCTTCGCTGTCATCTACAATAACAGCATATTCATTAGGTTGAAGGGTACTGCTGCCTTGTGTTATTTCTAATCTATGATTGGCATCCTCTCCATATTCATAAAATTTCCAGTCAGTTAAATCTACCTGAGTTTCTCCATTATTAAAAATTTCTATCCATTCTCTCCCCTCATCTCCTCCTTCTAAGTCATACATAATTTCATTGATAATGACTGGGAAAAATTGAGGTTCTGAAGTTCCTCCGCTGTCTCCGCCGCCGCCAGAGGAGGATCCACCTCCCCCTCCGCCGCCGCCACCGCTATAAACAGGCCATCTATAAACTTTTTTCTCTCCCAAAGAATTAGTAGGAGAGGGAGCGCTATTTAAAGCAAAATCATCAGAATTGTCATCAGTGTTAATTAAAGTCCCTGTCTGGCTCTTTCTTTCTAAACTTTTGCCAGTTTTAAGCCCATTTTCAAGAATTATGCCGCTGATTTTCACAGCAGCCGAAGGAGGTAATTTCCCTTCTTTACCCCAACTAACTTTATCTAAAATATTATCCTGTACATCAGTAATAATTACTCCGCTGGTGCCGGTTAATTGGCTGATAAATTCAGCATCTTGCTCAAGTTCTTGGCTATCAATTACTAACTTGCCTCCGACTAAAAGGAAATATCCCTTGGCCGGAATAATATTTTTATTCCAGCTAAGCTGTTTTTCAGCAACATTGTTGCCAGAATTAACTAATTTTAACTTAAAACTCTCATCATCTAAATTAATGTCAGAATCATTAGGATTATAAAGCTCAACAAATTCATTTTGGGATTTATCCAAACCAGCGCAGACCTCGCTAATTAAAATTTTAGGCAGAGTTTGGGTTAATTCTTCCCCCAATTGTTCCTCCTCCTCTTCCTGATCCTCTTCTTCTTCATCATCCTGCTCTTTGCTCAACTCCGCAATTTTCTTATTAATCCTGTCCATTTCTTCTGACATTTTGCCCAAATCTTCTACAAATTCTCTAAGTTGCTCTCCTAACGCCTCTGATTCCCCTAATTTCTCCTCTGTTGATTTATCCTCCAAGATTTCTGTTTCTCTTAATTCCGCTTCTTTCTCTATTTCTTCTATTTTTTCCTGCAATCTGGTTATTTCTTCTTGCTCTGAAGGCAAGGAAGGAACCTTTGCCACCTGAGCTGTAAAAGGATTTAAATTAGAAAAAATTGACTTTATTTTATTCCAAATATTATAAGCAGCTTGGGGCAAATCAAAGATGTTTTCTGTGAGATTTAGCGATTTTCCGGTAATCTTAGCTATAATCACTTCAATATCTTTAATTGTAGTTTTTATTGGCTCGATTAAGTGTCTTTCCCAAAAACTAAGCGGCTTAATGCCCAAATCAGGTACTGATTCCGGGAAATCAATCTTAATTAAAGGACCTTTAATCCAGTTATAAGCTCCTAAATCTGTTTTTTCTACTTCGCCACTAATTTCAACGATAAAAGGAGGTAGTTCTTCTCGAAGACTATGCTGCATTGATACAGTAGATTTTGGAGGTTCGATAGAATTTGGTGAATAAAACCTTATTTCAACTTTTCCATTTTTAATATCTAAGGGTTTATAAATTATAATATATTGGAAAACAACTTCTTTTGTTTCTCCTTTTTGGGAAATATATTTAAACTTTATTGCTTCAGCTGCTACCCTAATTTCATTTTGAAGTAAAACCTTCATTCCGTATTCAGTTGCTTTCTTAACCGTCTCTTTCTCAAATTTATCCAAAGCGACTGAAATATCCTCTGCCAAAAGTATCCGAGCTATTTCTACGGCATTTTTTATTACTTTACCGGCGACATCTATGGGGGCATCTACTAAAAGATAGTTTAATACTTTCGCTCTCCCTGCCTCTCTTAAAATCAACGGAACCGCTCTTTCTTCGGCGGTAGAATAACCTGAGCTCTCTAAATATATCCACTTAGTTGTAAATTTCTCAATTAATGTATGTAATAAATTCTGAATATCTTTTTCAGGCAATTGAATATAATTTTCTATTTCTTCTACTGAAATTTCTTCAAAATCATTTGCTAAGCCAATTTTAGGCAAAAACAAAAAAACCAATAAAAAAAATAGGCAAAAAATAGGCAAAAATCGCCTTTTTAGAAAATATTTTGCCATAAAAAATTACTCCATATAAAAATTACTCAATTGAAACTGTCTCTAAAACTTTATTAAATTCATTAACGCATTTTTGATTGATGATTAAATCACTTGAAAAGTTATATACATACTCACTAATAGGGACTTCTATATCAATAAGCCTAACTTTACCTTGCTGGATATAACTCCTTTTTATTGCTGATTTATTATCTACCATTATAACTTCATTTCTAGGGGATTCACCTTCTTTCTCACCTTTAGGGTTTTCTCTTATATAACTAATTTCGTTTTTTAAACTTTCAGCATGCGTTTCTACTTCGGGATTTACTTTTTCGCTTTTATATATATAGATTATCATTCCACATGTTGCTTTTTCCCCAACATTTTTTACAAAGATCTCATCTACTTTTACTTCCGGTCCTAAAAGATATACCTTTCCTATAAAGGGACCTTCTTTTTCTACCTTCCACCCTGAAGGCACCTTTATCTTTAATCCCCGCTCTCTATTTTCTAGAAACTTTCCTTGAGATGTCTCTATAACCTTATAATCTTCAGTTTTTATGGGTGTATTCTTAGAAAGTAGTTTAAGAGTTACATCTTTATTCCCCTGCCACCAAAAAACTCCTCCGGCAATGAGGAGCAAAACAAAAATAATAATTGTTGAAACAATAATTTTTTTCTTCATAGATTTAAAATTCGTAGTTAATATTTAATAAAGAAACAATTTAATTATTTTACAAAACAAAACCACAGCTGTAAACTGTGGAAAACTTTTTTGTCGTAGCAACATGATAATTTTCTAGTTGAGCAATTTCCAATAACCAACACCCGAGGTTGGTTAAATGATTATTATATCTATCTATTCCAAGAAAAAGAGTTGGAGAGTGGCCATTTTTTGTTTCAAAAACTCTTTTATAAATTTTTGATATTCTTCTTTATTCTCAGATTGGAAAGAATATTTTTCTAAAATTTCTTTAGGAGCTAATATCTTGGCGTTTCTCTGACCAACTTTATCCGGAAAACTGGAAAATTGATAGTTTTTCAAAAATTCAAAAGCCTTCTCCCAACTCTTCAATCCTTTTTCTCTCCATCCTGGTTGAAAAACATCCAAAGGATTAATTACGCTCACATAACGAGAAACAGCATCCGATTGAAATTCTGTCTTCACTATAATACTTTTGTAACGACTACCAAATAAAGCGCCTTTTCGACCATGTTTTAAGTTAAGATATTTAGCAAACCCATTATTTAATTTTTGCATAAGGAGAGGCACTGAATTTTCAACATTAGGCAACAAATAAAAATGATTATGATTTATCACTAATGAAAAGTCTAAAAGATAAACTAATGGAGGATGTTCTTTAATTATAAATTTTGAAGAAATCTCCTCTCCTTGTAATAGAGATTCTCCAGCTTTTATTATGTCTTTACCTCGCACATTAGAATTCCGACGTCCAAGATTAGCTGCTTGGAAATGAAAAATAAATCTATAACAATCTTCTTCTTCTCTAAAAATTTTAACTTCCTCTACCGCATGAGAGACAATATGAAAGGGCTGATTTTTTTCAAAAAATATTCTTCGATAAGGCATTATTTAATTTAAAAGGATTTATTTTAACCAACCTCGGGTGTTGGTTAAACGGGTCTTGAACAGTTTTAGATTATGGCTCGGTCGGCTTTTTCCTGGCATTCGCATTTTTTTTCTTCTGGCATATTTTCAATAATAGCTAAAATCAGTTTTTTTAATTTTCCGGTATTCTTTCTAAAATTGCTCAAAACCTCTTCAATTGAAACCGGTTTTACTTCCATCTTGGCGTAAATGCCGGCATCATAGTCCGTAACTAAGGAAATATTTAAATAACAGATACCCAGTTCTGAGGCCAAAACCACTTCCGGGTATTGGGTCATATTAATTAAATCTCCACCCATTTGAGAAAAGCGAATACTGTCGGCTAAGGTTGAAAATCGAGGGCCTTCAATTACTATCACCGTCCCTTTGGGATGGATTTTTATTTTCAATTTTTCTGCCTGGGAAACGGCAATTTTCCTTAGTTCCGGACAATAAGGATAAGCCATTTCTATATGGGCCACCTGGGGGCCGTTAAAAAAGGTGTCTTCCCTTTTCTTGGTCTGGTCAATAAACTGGTCACAAACTACAAAATCGCCCGGCTTAATATCTGTTTTTAAGGAACCGACTGCACTGGGAGCAATAATTCTCTCAACACCAAGTTTTTTCATAGCAGCAATGTTGGCTTGGTAAGGAATTTTATGAGGGGGAAGCTGATGTTTTTTTCCATGCCTTGGCAAAAAGGCAATTTCTTTTCCAAATAAATTACTTATGGTGATTTTATCGCTGGGCAAACCAAATTTTGTTTTTACCTCAATCTCTTTGGTTTTTTCCTTAAAAAACTGGTAAAAACCAGTTCCCCCGATTAATCCGATTTTTATTTGCTTTTTTGCCATAATATTGCCCGACAGGATTAGGCCTGGTATTTTGCCAATGACCTTATTTTATATCCTTTCAATTTTTTTCGGCCCTTTAAAAAAGTTAATTCAATTATAAAATCTACTCCCATAATTTTGCCTTTAAGTTTCTCAACTAAACCTAAAGTAGCTCCCATTGTGCCGCCAGTAGCTAAAAGGTCGTCAACTAAGAGAACTTTTTCGCCTGGCAAAATAGTATCTTTGTGCATTTCAATAGTATTACTTCCATATTGAAGAGCATATTTTTTGGAAACTTTTTTTGAGGGAAGTTTTCCTTTCTTTCTAACAATGGCTACTCCTGATTTTAGTTTATAAGCCAAGGCGGCAGCGATTATAAAGCCCCGGGCATCAACTCCCACAATCTTGTCAATCTTTCTGCCCAAATAGGGCTTAGCCATTGCGTCAATAACCCTTCTAAATGCCTTACCATCTTCAATCAAGGGAGTAATATCTTTAAAATTCACTCCTTTTTGCGGCCAGTCAGGAATTTCTCTAATTTTTGATTTAATTAACTTTTCCATAGTTAAAGACGACAATTGCCTAAAAAATGTTCAATACCGGGTGTTCAATACCGGGTATTGAACATTTAGAAGCCGCAGAATTCTCTTATTTTTGTAACGGGGATGGCTCTAACTTTTCCTTGAGAATCAATAGTGCTTATCCCTACTAACTGACCTTCTATATTAAATAAGGGGCTCCCTTCAAGATTATCTTGCTCAAATATATTGGTCTCAATAGATTCCTTATTAAAAGTTTTGACAATTCCTTGATTGACTATTTTTTGAAGACCTTCAGTTTCTAAAACCGCTCCCAGCAAAAAAATTCTTTCTCCTAATCTCAATTTGTCAAAATCAGCAAATCCAACCGTAGCTAAATTTGTCTCTTCAATTTTTATTAAAGCCAAATTTTCTTTTAGATTTCTCTCTAAAATTTGATATTTAGGAGTTTTACCGTCTACAAAAAAAACAAAGTCAGCTCCTTGGGGAACAAGTTCTGCCAAAGTAATTATTAAGCCGTCTGAACTAACAATCAAGCTGGAGCCGGTTAAAATTTTTCCGACGCTTGTCTCTGTTCTTACTGCCACTACTGCTTTTTCAACTTTTTCTATAGCGTTTCTAAGGGCAGTATTTTCTTGGATAACAATTTCGTTTGTTTCGGTAAGATGTATTGGAGATTGCTCAAGCCGATATTCATAAAAAAGAGGCCTTTCTATAAAGTAAGGCCAAAGAATTTGGTCAGCAAAAATTCCCCCTCCCATTCCTAAAACAAAAATCGCAATGATTTTAAAAATATTTTTCAGCATTTATAAAAATAAATATTCAAGGTCGGGTCTTAAACACGGGTTCCCCAAAATAACCAACACCCGAGGTTGGTTATGAGATAACCAACCTCGGGTGTTGGTTATGGTAGTCAGGGGCTCAAGGTCGGGTATTGAACACTACTTAAACACTAACAGCACTGGGTTCTTTAATTTTTATCAAATCCTGAGGAGTTCTAATTACAATTTTCTGGTTTTCAACGTCAGCGACTACCATATCCCCTTCTTGAACTAAACCGGCCACAATTTTTAGAGATAAAGGATTAAGAACTTGACGTTGAATTACTCTTTTCAGGGGCCTGGCTCCTAAGCTGGGGTCAAATCCTTGTTTTGCCAGCAAGGCCTTTGCTTTTTCAGTAACTTTAATCTTAATTTTCTTGCTTTCTAAACGTTCGGCTACTTTATTTAGTTCAAGTTCAACTATTTTTTTAATTTCTGACCTGCCGAGATAATTAAAGATAATAATTTCATCAACTCTATTTAGAAACTCGGGTCGAAAATCCTCTTTAAGGGCTTCCATTATTTTTTCTTTAAGGGATTGTTTCTCTGCCTCTTCTTTCTCCCCCAAAAAACCAAGAGCACCCATCTTGGTAATATGTTCAGAACCAACATTTGAAGTCATAATCAAAATAGTATTTTTAAAAGAAACCTTTCTTCCTTTAGCATCGGTTAATCTGCCATCTTCTAAAATCTGGAGTAAAATATTGAAGACTTCTGGATGGGCTTTTTCAATTTCATCAAGCAAAATCACGCTATAAGGCCTTCGTCGAACTTTTTCGGTTATTTGTCCTCCTTCTTCATAGCCCACATAACCGGGTGGTGAACCTATTATTTTAGAAACAGTATGCTTTTCCATATATTCTGACATATCTACCCTAATCAAAGCATTTTCATCATTAAACAAAAATCCAGCCAAAGCCCTAGCGGTTTCGGTTTTGCCAACCCCTGTAGGTCCTAAAAACATAAAAGAACCTAGGGGCCGATTTTCTTCAGAAATTCCGGCCCGAGAGCGCCGGATAGCATGAGAAATAGCGGAAATTGCCTCTTTTTGGCCAACCACCCGCGAGGAAAGAATTTTCTCCATTTTTTCCAGTTTCCTAGCTTCTCCCTCTATTAATCTGGTTACTGGAATCCCGGTCCATTTTGAAACAACTTCAGCTACATCTTCTTCCTCTATTTCCTCCTTTAAAATTAAATGCGTTTTCTGAATTCCGGCTAATTTTTTCTCCGCTTTTCGAACTTCTTTCAAAAGTTCAGGGATTTTTCCGTATTTAATTTCAGCAACTTTTTGTAAATCTGCTTCTCTTTGAGCAATTTCGGACTGAAAAGAGAGCTCATCTATTTCTTTTTTAAGATTTCTAATTTTTTGAATTATTTCTTTCTCAGCTTTCCATTTCAATTCAAAAGCTCTAACTTTTTCTTTTAAATCAGCCAAAGAGCGCTCAATAACTATTAATCTTTTTTTAGTTCCTTTTTCCTTTTTAATTGCTTCTTTCTCAATCTTCAGTTTTTGAATCTCTCTTTTTAATTCATCAAGATAAGCTGGTTCCGATTCAATTTCCAATCTTAAAGCTGACATTGCTTCATCCATTAAGTCCACTGCTTTATCAGGTAGGAAACGGTCAGTAATATAGCGAGAGGAAAGCTCAGCCGCTGCTACTAAAGCCGAATCCTTTATTCTAAGGCCGTGGTGAACTTCGTATTTCTCTTTAATCCCTCTTAAAATAGCAATAGTATCTTCAATTGAGGGCTCCTGGACATAAATTGGCTGAAACCTTCTTTCCAGGGCAGCGTCTCTTTCAACATACTTTTGATATTCTTTTAAAGTAGTCGCTCCTATTGCCTTTAATTCTCCTTTGGCTAAAGCTGGTTTTAAAAGATTTGAAGCATCAATCGCCCCTTCAGCCCCGCCTGCTCCCACTAAGGTATGAAGTTCGTCAATAAAAATAATATATCTGCCGGCTGCCCGATTTATTTCTCTGAGCAAGGCCTTAACCCGGTCTTCAAATTCCCCTCTATATTTTGTTCCAGCAACCAATGCCCCTAAATCTAAAGCAATAATTTCTTTTTCTTTTAAACTTTCTGGAACATTAGCTTTAACAATTCTTTGAGCCAGTCCTTCCACTATAGCTGTCTTTCCCACCCCTGCTTCTCCGATCAAAACCGGATTGTTTTTTGTTCTTCGGGAAAGAACCTGCATTAACCGACGAATTTCATTTTCCCGGCCAATAACAGGATCAAGCTTTCCCTGACGAGCCAAAGAAGTTAAATTCCGAGCATATTTTTCTATAACCTGATACTTTGATTCTGGTTGAGGGTCAGTAATCCTTGTCCCACCTCGAATTTGGGATAAGGTTTTCAAAACTACATCATAATTTAATTTATCAAATTTCAAAGCAGCGCCTTCCTTAGTGGGCTGGCCAGGTTTTAAAAAAGTAGTTTTATCTAAAATCTCTTTTGCCTTGGTTTCAGAACCAAGCAAGGCTAAAAATAAATGTTCTACTGAAATAAACTCATCTCCCATCTTCATCGCCTCTTGCCGGGCTCTTTCCAAAACTCTGGCCATATCCTGAGTTAAATAAAACTGTCCAAAAGTTTGAGGAGTAACAATCGTAGAAATTTTATTCAAAGCTGCCTTGGTTCTCTTTTTTAAATTTTCTATATCTGCGCCCAATTTTTGGAGCAAAGTCAAAACAACACTTCCTTCTTGAGAAAGTAAAACGGTGAGTAAATGCAAAGCATCAACCTGCTGTTGGCCTCTTTCTTGAGCAACAGACTGAGCGCCCAATATAGCTTCCTGCCCCTTATGAGTAAAATTAGCCCCATTCATGCTTTCTTTTTAACAAAAAACTTTTAAAGAGTCAAGACAGACAGAATAAAAATCAAGAAAAAAAGCCTACTCGGTAATAAAATACCTTTCGGCTCTTGACCCCGTAGAAGAATTTCGACAAAGGTTTTCTTTCAGAAAACCTCGTATCGCAAGGCGAGTCGAAATTTCTCTACGGGGTTGAAGACGAGCTAAGCTCACAGCTTCTTTCTCGTCTCCCTGAGCTGGTACTCGGCTACTCTGAGCTTCATCTGTTTCGGGGTTTCTGGTCCCCGAAGCAGAGAATAAACAAAGAGCAAACTGAGCATACCCCAATACATGCCAATGCATTTTGCCAATTCCGTTGTCAGGTTCATCTTTCCTTTCTTTCCTCCTTCTTTAAAAATTGCTTTTCTGTTCTACCTCCTCGATCTCTCCTCAGAAGTCAACTCTGCCTTCTGTTGACGTTCCGAATCAACAGGATTGCGAACTTCTTCGGGTGTTCTAAGACCAGTACCTCCTACCACGTTGGCGCCGCCGGTTTTGCAGTAGTCGTCAATAACCCCAAAGGCAGTGTTGCATGCCCTGAAGTCAAAACCTGAACCATATTTTTTTGCCAATTGACGACCGAATTCCCGTGTCTGGACCTTTCCCTTTCGCAGAAGCTCTGCCAGAACCTCAATCTTGCAAAGAATCCCCTGCTTTTGTTCCGGAGCCAGAAAAACTACATCCTTGTGCATTGCTCTTTGTCGGTATTCCGCGAGCTTGTCTTCAAGCTGCTTCCTTCGTGTCTCATCTTCTAGAAGCACAATAACCGGTGATTTTTTAGCTTTCATCTTTTCTCTCCTTCCTTCTTTCAATTTTTGAAGTTGTCAAACTTATTTCTACCGGATTACCAGCAGGTCGTAGCTCTTTTACAACATTTATATATTAGCAAATATTTACAAATTTGTCAAGTCCTTTGTAATGGTTTAATGACTTGGAAACACTTTAGGATATAATAGATTTTTTCCACAGAAAACTTTACTCGCTTCTCTGGTCTAGGGTTGCTTGAATAATTTTTTCTTGACCTTCTCTCAAAATCTTCAAAACCACTTCATCTCCTGGATTATACTTCATAATAATCTTTGCTAAAGAATTTTCAACAGTAATTTTTTCATTATTAAATTCCAAAATTATATCTCCTTCTTTTAGGCCGGCTTTTTCAGCAGCCGAACCCGGCGTGATAGCTGGCTCTCCTTCTCCGCTAATAATTAAGGCTCCGTAATCTACGGTTAAATCATTTTCCTCTTTAACCTTTTCATTAATAAGAACATAGCGAATTCCTAAAAAAGGATAAACAATTTTACCTAAAGTTTTAATTTGCTCAATATCTTTTTTCGCTTTATTAATTGGGATGGCAAAACCAATACTTTGAGCTTCCAAAGCCATAGCAGTATTTATCCCAACTACCTCGCCCCTTATATTTAAAAGAGGACCGCCAGAATTCCCCTTGTTAATTGCGGCATCAGTTTGAATAACATCTTCAATAACTTCAACGAATCCACTGCCGTCTGAAGCTGTAATCTTTCTTCCTAATCCAGAAATTACTCCAACCGAAACCGTATTCCGAAACTCTCCTAAGGCATTACCAATAGCAATCACTGTCTGACCCATCTCTAATTTATCTGAATCGCCGAGTTTTACCACCGGAAATGTTTCCAGAAGAACTTCTCCTTCGTCGTTTATTTTCTTTTCCTGCTCAATCTTCAATAAAGCTAAATCTTGAACCGGGTCTTTGGCTAAAACTTTTGCTGGAAACTTTTTTCCATCATTGGTAAAAACCGTATATTCGGCGTCTTCCTCTAAAACTACATGTTTGTTGGTTAAAATCATCCCATTTTCTGAAATAATAAAACCAGTCCCTCCTCCAATCTGCTTTTTTTCTGTGCCTTTTTGGCGGTATTGGGGAACTTCAAATTCAAAAGGACCGGGTCCGAAAAATTCCTCAAATTCTTTAAAGGGCTCATAATAATATTCTTCAAAAATCGGTAGGTCTTTGGAAATAATAATACTCACTACTGCCGGTGAAATTTCTTTTACTGTTTTAATAACTGCCTCTTCTTGAGATGCCTGAGGGAGATATTCTTTGCTAACAATCTCTTTTTCAATTACCGAGGGCAATTTAATATTAAGTTTGGCCAGACCATCTTTAATCTGTAAATAAAAATAGGCTCCAGAAATACTTCCGGCTAAAAAACCAAAAACAGAAGCAACAATAATTACTAAAATAATCAGCCGAAAAAGTTTTTTTCTCTCCTTAGCCCGCACCTTTTGAAAAAATGTGCGCGGTTTAGAAATTCCTAAAAAATTTTTAACTTTATTCCCGCTACTAATAAGTTTTCGGCGCTGAGATTCAGGTAATTTATTTTCTGGTGATTCGTATAAACTCATAATAATATATTATATTCTATTTTTTTTCTTCTTACAATAGAATTATAAATTATATAATCGCGGCATTCGGTCAAAGAAAAAAAGTAAACTTTTTTTCTTTTCCCTCACTTGCGATTATAATGATCAAATTTGTATTTAAAAATATCTGATTTAACCGGTCCCAGAAAAAGCATATAGAGTCCGGCAAAAATATATTTTAGATAGGTTTTTAATCTTCCGTCTTCTTCTAATCTTCTTGAAGAAATTAAAATAGGTCTTGTTCTCAAAAAGCCGTATTTGCCAAATCCTCTGGCTTTGCGAGCATAAAAATGATCTTCTGCTATTTTTATTTCTTCGTCAAAGCCTTTAACAAGCTGATGAATTTCTTTTTTAACCAATATCACTTCGCTGGCATGGGCTAAGAAATTTTGGCTCAATTTTGCCCAAAAATTGTAAAGCCCATAAGCGATTTTATCTATTATTTTCACTTGGGGACAAACCCTATTAGAAAACCTTGGATTTCTAACCGGGTAAATTGGGAAAGAAACAATATCTAAATTTCGATTCTTAAATTCTTCCAAAATTTTATCTAAAAATTGAGGCGGCAAAGAAATTATATCGGCGTCTATAAATAAAAAAATGCTGCCTTTGGCAATTTTTGCGCCTTGATTTCTTCCTTTAGCCGGCAGACCGCCGGAAGTAATTCTGGAGCCATAACTCTTAGCAATCTCAATTGTTCTGTCTTTTGAACCGGCATCAGCAATAATTATTTCATAATCCCTAAAATCCTGCTTTTTAATTGACTCCAATAATAAAGAAAGATAATCTTCCTCATTTAAAGTTGGGATAATAATACTTAAATGCATTATATTTTATTGTTTTAACACTTTTTTAAGATAAATAATACTTGGTGGCTAAATCTATTTTTAAAAATTATTTTAAGTTGAAAATCTTCAAATATCTTTTCCCATTCAGAAACTCTTTTAAAATTAAAGGGCATTTTTTCTCCAAATGGTCTAACCAAAAAGCCGGGCAAATTGGTTAGAACATCCCAAAAATAAAGAAAAAATTTATCAAAATAGGATGAAAATACATCTTCAAAAATAATTATTCTATCTTTAGTTACCCGTTCTGCCTCTTCTAAAACCTTCAAGGGATTTTTTGTATGATGCAAAACATAAATCAAAAGAACCGCATCAAAAGTATTATCTGAAAAAGGTATTTTTTCTCCATCATAGAGAACAAGTCTTAAATTAGTTTGATTAAAGTCGGTTACATCTAAGAGAGCAACTTCATTATTTTTCCTTTTCTGAATTTCTTCAGCAATCCAGCCAGCACCGGCTCCGATATCTAAAACTTTTTCTTCTTTTCTAATAAATTCATCAAAAGAATTGACTATCTTTTCTGTTCTATTTCTGATTATTCTTTCTACTAAAAATTTAAAAGGAAAATACCGGTAATATTTATTTTTAATTGATATTTCTTTATCCATAATATCGGGGTCAGACCCCTAAAATAACTTCTTTGCTTCCTGCCAAATTTCCGGCTTGTTTTGTTCGGTTTTCATCCAATACCACCATTCGCTTCCCCAGAGATAAAACTCATCAAAGCCGGTTTTTTTAGCGAATTCAATATTTTTTTGAAACCGCTCTAAATTCATTGTCTTCTCTTGTTCTTCTAATGGCGAATCATACAAAAGTTTAGGACCCCAGGGTTCTGCCTGAAGTTCAACGCAGATTACTTTTTTGCCAAAAAACTTTTTAATAATTTGGGCTTTCCGCCAATAAAAAATTGATGGATAGGGCAAATAAAAATAAGAGTTAAATTCTGAAGACCAGACCTTTTTATACATTGTCGTTCCAACTATATCCCCAAGCCTTGCTGCCCGGAGCCACAATGACAATTCTCCGCTATCTGAAATAATAACCGGCCGAGAATCAAGCGATTTTACCAAATCAATTTCTTTTTTCAAGAATTTTTTATCCCTCCAAGGACATTGTCCAAAAGGGAAAAAGGGCTCATTTTCCACCTGCCAGGCCCAGATAGAACTTTCAGATTGATACCTCAAAACAATCTCTTCAATTAGTTGTAATATTCTTTTTTGCTGCTCTTCCTTGCTTAAATTCTTTGCCCAATCCGGAATATGACACTCTGGCCAGCGGCCGGTCTTCATTCCTATCACCAAAAGGAGCTTAACTCCTTTTTTCTCTGCTTCTTTAATTTGCCAATCTAAATCCTCAAAATTGTATCTCCCATTTTCCTGCTCAATCAAATCCCAATGGCTGGTTATTTTTAGATTTTCCACTTTTAAATCATTAAGCAAAGCTAAATAATTCTCTTTCCAATTCAGGCCCAAGTTCTCAGAATGCTGTTGGGAAAAATTAACTCCCCATTTAATTTCTTTTGCTGGCTTAGGCTTACCAACAAAGAAATAACCGATAAAAATTAAAAAAATAACTAATAAAATCAAAAAAATCATTTTAATAAATTTTTTAAAATTTAAATTCATTCTTAAACTAATAATTCTGCGGAGACCGGGTCTCCGCAGGCTCGGTATTATTTCACTGCTTAAATTGAGGATTTAAATAATTATTTTATCTCGAATAATATCACTCCGTCAAATCGAGGATTGCCATCTTCGCCAAAATAATAATTAAGAAAATCTACTGTCACAACTTTTTTTTGCGTCGAACTTGCATGAAAAAGAATACTACCGTCAAACAATAATCCTTCATGCCTAACATCTAATCCAATCTCTTCGTCTCCTTCTTTGATAAAAGCAATACCAATAGCTTCGGGCAACCCGGAAAGAAGTTCTTTGGTAATATATCCATTAGGAATATATTTCATAACTATTTCTTTTTCCCAATCAATATTTATTAAACGTTCGCCATCTGCCTTAATTTTATTTAAAATTACTTTCTTCTTTTTTATTCTGCTCGGACCGGCAACCTGTTCGGTAATATCTTGGAAATAAGGCGATGTGATGTTGCGGTCGGTGGTAAAATGTAATCGGTTTTCAAAAGTTATTTTATATTCTATTTCTCCGGTTTCTAAGCTCTTCTCTGACCGATAATTCAAAAATCTCATCATTTCTCCAGCCTCTTCTAACCTCTGAGAATGGAGCAAAGCCGCATTAGTTAGCACAAACACAGTACAATCTGTTACATCTAATCTAAAAATAGGATTTTTATCTCTAGCGGATTCTTCACCCAAACAACCGAATTGATAAGGAGTATCAAGACGCAAAATAGACAAAGCCCTTAGTCTTTCGTCATTATCAGAAAAGCGCCGCTGGACCTCTTTTAGGATTGAATTGACTTCTGTCAGGGTTAACTGATGTAATTTTTTTTGGTCATAAAGCCATCGTCTATTGGTTTCAGATAGTTCTTCAATTCTTTTTTCTTTCTCTTTTTCGGACGGAACAAAAATTTGAGCTTTTTGGATAGTACGAGAACCGTTCTCGGAAATAAAGTTATAAATAATAAAACTTACTGCTAAAATCAAGACAAAAACTAAGAAAATTATTGCTAAAATCTTCCCTAACATATTTTTTGAATATTATAGACGCCTAAATTTTCCACCTCTACAAATCCCTGCATTGCCGCCTCAGCAAACCGGCCGCTGGCCAAAAAATCAAAAAGCCACTGGTCTGCGTAGTTCGGATTTTCTTGTAAAACCCCGGCACCTAAACTCAGAAGCCACTTTCTATTAAAATCTTCCTGAGAACCTATTGAAGGGGCAATAATAATGGGCAGGCCTAAACCAGTATAAAAAGAAAGTTCGCTTGGTTTAGTCCACAAAATATCGGTTTTTCTCAGTTTCTGATTAAATTCTTCAAAATAATCCTCTATATTTTTAGAAAAAATTATTTCAATATTTTTATCTAAATTTTCTTCAAGGCCAAGTTTTTTTATATTCTCAACAAAATACTCTTTAACGGTTTCTCTGATACCGGCAGATAAAATTATTTTAATCTTTCCTGACTTAATTTTTTCAGCTAAACTTTTAACAAATTTCATTGCCAGCTCTTTTTGGGCTCCTGCTCCTCCAATAGAAAACATCATTGTTAAAGGATGGTCTGACTTTTCTGGCAAGGAACCGATATATTTATCAATCAAAGGTTTATATCTTCGGCGATATTTCCCGGTAGCATCTAAATTTAAAATTCGGTAACCCAAATCGCTTTTCAAGATTTCTTTTTCCTCTGTCCCAATATTTTTTAAAGGCAAAGGATACCCGGTCAAAAAAATATTTTCTTTTTTTACTCCGTAAAGCTTTAATCTTTCAACCACCCAAGAATTAGGAGCGAAATACTTGATTTTACTTTCTGAAGGGTTTAAGGGAACCCAGCTTCTGGCAATGTCAGCGTCACAAATAACGCAAAAAATCTCTCCCGGATAATTAAAAACCTCAGCCATAAAAGCCGGAATGAAAAAGGTAGTAATTATATCGGGTGGTGGGTGGGTTGTAGTCTTCAATTTTAAAATTAAATCCCTGCCCCATCCGTTTTTAATCGTAGAAAAGATTCTTTTTAAACTAAAGGCCGGCTTGGACAAATCTCTTTGGGGATAAAAAGTAGGAATCTTCTGAAATTTATCATAAAGGGAAAAAACTATATTGCCAATTAAAGGAGTCCTCCTAAATCTTGAAATAAATTCGTAAAATCTTCTGGACGATTCCCAGATTTTTCTATCTGTTTCAGGAATTCCTTGATAACTGTTGGCATTAATAATTTTGTCTTGAAAGGCAAATCGTTTTAAGGGATAGGCAGTCCTCTGATGGCCATAACCCATATTAACTGCCACAACCCATGCTTTTTTCCCATTGTTCATGTTCTCTTATTATACCCTAATAATCCGAAAACTTTAATATTTTCTTGTAATAAAAAGCCAGAGGTTTTTTCTGGTCTTTTATGAAACTTTTATGAATTAAGAACCTACTCGCTAACGCTCGAGAATCTTTTTAGCAAATCTATGACGGCATTATAGGTTTCGTCAATTTTTGCCTTAACTGTAGCTCGTTCTTCTTTGGCCCCTTTAAAACCAACTAAAATATTGGTTTTATTAACCCCCACATCTATTTTCTTCTTTTCAATACTTTCTTCAACTCTATCAAATCTCTCATCTAAATATTTTATTAGCTCTTCATTCATTTTTTTGTAGATATTTTTTAATGGATTTCAAAAATTTTACACCGGTCACACTTTATTATTTCCATATTTCTATCTTTATTTTAAGACTAAATGATTATACATTAGCGAAACAAGATTCTGAGATGCGAAGTGAGGCAGGTTCTTATTTTAATCTCTCTGCAATCCTTGTCAAATTTTTTGTTTAAGGTCGGGTGTTCAAGGTCGGGTCTTGAACATTTTAGTAATTCAGAAATTTTAATTTTTGTTTTTTGTTCAGCTGCCAGGCAATAAAGCCCAAAGTTAAATATGAAATTATCAACCAGAACCAATGGACATTTTCAATGGTTTTGGCTGCCCAGGAATGAGAAAAGAAATCTACCACTTTTATTAAATAGGTTAGTAAAAACCAAACCGGCCAGGATAAAATCCAACCCAGGAACTGCCAAAATATCCCGACCAGACCAAAAATAAAGCCCAAAAGCATAATCCAATATAGAATGGGTAGAATTAAAATATTAGTTAAGGGGGCTACTAAGGAAATCCTTCCGAAGTTGTAAATTAAAATTGGCAGAGTAAAAATTTGAGCGGCTAAGGTCATTGCCAAAATATTTTTTAAGGCGGCAAGTTTTTTTGGAATAAATTTTAACCAATTATTAAAAGTAGGGGTTAAATAAATAATCCCGAGCACTGCTAAAAAGGAAAGTTGAAAGCCAACATCATCTAATAAAAGCAAGGGATTTATCGCCAGCATTAGAGCCGCTGCCATTACTATTGTTCTGGGACTAATGGACTTTCTTCCGAGCTTCTGGCCTAAAAGAAACAATCCACCCATTATTCCGGCTCGAATTCCAGAGGGCTGAAACCCGGTCATAATAATAAAAAGAGAAATAAGAATTATTGAAAAATAAAATGCCTGACCTCTCCAAAGGCCCAAACCGAGCAATAAAGACATTAAAATAGTAGTCAAAATAGCAACATGCATTCCGGAAACAGCAGTAATGTGCCTGACGCCGGCAATATTTAATTTTTCTTTTAAATCTTCCGGTATTCTGCTTTTATCCCCTAAGAGCATAGCTCCTAAAATTGAACTCTGGGGAGGAGAAAGATTTTGAAAAATACTTTCTCTCAATTTATTTTTAAAACCCAAAATTTTAGCGTAAACGACAGAGGCCCGTCCTCTGTCAGTGACAGAGGACGGGCCTCTGTAAACTTCGATTTCAGGATAATATATTAGAGAATAAATCCCTTCTTTTCTTAAATAATTCTTATAATTAAAATCTTCAAAAACAGGAGGGGTTTTTAACTCCCCTGTAATTTTTAATTTATCTCCGTATTGATATTCAGGATAACGATTAGCAGTTGCTAAAACTTTCCCGTCAACAGGGCTAGGCCCGACCTCGCCCTGGACTTGGCTAACTTTTATAGTTAATTTTATGCTATTTCCCCTGACATCGGGCTCTTTGACAACCGTTCCGAGCAAAGTAATATTTTGTTCTAAATCATTATATTTTCTTAATTCATCATTCTTAATTTTTAATTCAACTACTTGGTGCCGCCAAATTCCTAAAACCAAAAAAATTAAACAGAAGCCGAGCACAATTAGCTTTTTGTATTTAGATAAAACAGAAATTAAAATTATTCCTGAAATTAACCCCGCGCCTATAAATAGGTGCGGGGCAATAAAATCCAGCTGAGCGACTATTGAATTCAGAAAAATTCCAGAAATGAAGAAAAGACAGAAATAAAAAAATACCTTTGATTTCGTCATCTATATTGTTAAAACCCTTAACACCCGACGTTTCCCTTGGCGCCTTCGGCACCAATTCCTCAACGTCGGGTGTTGTAATCTTAAAATCCTGTAGCAACTACCGTTACTTTTATTTCTCCTTTTTTTAGTTTTTCGTTTTGAATTGCTCCAAAAATTATTTTGGCTGAGGGAGAAACTTCCTGGGTAATAATTTTAGCCACTTCGTCCACCTCGGAAAGACTAACATCTTCATTCCCCGAAACATTAAATAAAATCCCTTTTGCTCCCTTATAAGAAATATCAAGTAAAGGAGAATCAAGGGCTTTCCTGGCTGCTTCCTTGGCTCGTTCCTGACCTTTTGCTCTTCCTATTCCAAACAAGGCAGAACCCGAATCTTTCATAATTGCTTTGACATCAGCAAAATCAATGTTAATTATACCAGGAAGAACAATCAAATCAGAAATTCCCTGAACAGCCTGTCTTAAAATTTCATCACAAATCCAAAAGGCATTTAAAACTGTAGTTTTGGGCTCTAAAATTGAAAGCAACTTATCGTTGGAAATAGCAATTAAAGTATCAACCTTTTCTTTTAGTTTTCTTTGGCTGTTCTCAGCAATTTCCATTCGCTGAACTCCTTCAAAAGAAAAGGGTTTGGTAACCACGGCAATTGTCAAAGCGCCTAAATTCTTAGCAATCTCAGCCACAACCGGAGAAGCTCCGGAGCCACAGCCGCCACCCAAGCCGCAAGTAATAAAAACCATATCTGTATCTTCCAAAGCTTGCTCAATTTCTTCTCTTTGTTCTTCTGCTGCTTTTCTTCCAACCTCAGGGTTCATACCTGTGCCCAATCCCTTGGTTAATTCTCTTCCAATCCGAATCCTTTGATGAGCTTTAGTTCTTTGAAGATCTTGGATATCAGCATTTAGAGCGATTAATTTCACCCCCTTAATTTTACACCTCATCATCCGAGAAATAGCATTTGTTCCTGACCCTCCGACCCCGACTACTTTAATTTTTGTATTCACCCCGTTAGAAATCTTTGGTAAATTTTTCATAGTTTTTATCCCCGTAGAAATTCGTTTGTTAAGGTTAGATTTCTAACGGGGTTCATGGTATAAAAATTTTTAATATTTTTTTAAATTTATCTTTGATTCCCGTTACAAGCCCTGTGCCCTCTTCCTCTTCTTCTAAATCATTTGCTTTTAAAATTAAACCATAAAGTGTAGATAAAGCAGGGTCTTCTTGAAGGGTAGGGATTTCTTTGGGGATTCCAATTCGGCAAGGCAGATTCAACTCTTTTTTCGCTAAACCAATAATTCTAGGCATCCTTGCTCCTCCTCCAGTTAAGACCACTCCTGCCGGAAGCAATCCTTGACGAGAAATTTTCTTTAACTCTTTATCGGTTAAATCAAAAATATCAGAAACCCTGGCTTCAATAATTTCAGTCAATCTTTTCGGAGAAAAAATAAGCGGTTCTTCCTCAGCCTCTATATCAATATCTTTGCGAAGAGGCTCAATTTTTATTTTTCTTTCAGTTTTTTTAGGTTTTTGGGAAAACCGAGAACAGCTGCCAAATTCTAATTTTATTCTCTCGGCAGTATCAATATCTGTTTTAAAACAAGTAGCAATATCATCAGTAATATGACCCGAGCCTACTGGAAAAATAGCAGTATGAATTAAATTTCCTTCCTCAAATACAGCCAGCCCAGTAGTCCTTGCTCCAATATCTAAAACACAAACCCCTAATTCTTTCTCTCGAGGGGTCATTACTGCTCGGGAACTGGCTAAAGGGGTAGGAATCAAATCATTAATCTGAAAACCAGATTTTAAAATAGTTTGGCTAGAATTTCTTAAATAAGGAGAAAAACCGCAAAGAACTAATACAGCCGCCTCTAACCTCACTCCCTGCATACCGGTCACCTCTTTTACACCTCCTTCACCGTCAACAATAAATTCTTTAGGGAAAACATCAATAATCTCTTTGTTGGAAGGTAAAGAAAAGGTCTGAGCAGCTTGTAAAACTCTATCAATATCTTCCTCTGAGATTTTTTGGTCGGCTCGAGAAACAGAAACTAATCCCTGGGAAGAGGTGCAAAATATATGACTTCCTCCAATGCCTGCATAAACATCATTTATGTTTTTGCCACAACTTTGCTCAACCTGTTTTTTCAAAGAAGAAATAATTTCTCCTACTTTAAGAACATCAACTACTACCCCTCTTCTTATTCCGAAAGAAGGTTCTTGACCCTGCCCTAAAACTTCAAAGTCTGTTTTACCGGGTTTTTTTAAAACAGAAAGAATTTTTATTGAGCCCGAACCAATGTCCAGGGCAGTAATGATGTGAGACCTTGCCATAATTCGCTTGTGCTTAATTGTTGGAAATTTGGGAAAGATAGTATTCTTCCTTTTTTCTCATCTCCTCTGCTTTCTCTCCTTCTTTTTCATGGTCGTATCCTGAGAGGTGTAAAATCCCATGGGTTAAAACCCGAATTAACTCTTTTTTAAATGTTGAACCATATTTTTTAGCATTCTTCTTAACTTCTCTAAGACAAATAACCGCTTCTCCTAATTCTTGTTTTATCTTCAATGGTTTTATGAATTTAGCTTTTGGCTTTTGGCTGAAAGCAAGGACATCTGTTGCCCGATTCTTGCCCCGATATTTTTTATTCAGTTTTCTCATTCTTCCCTGTCCAACCAAGGCAATAGATAATTCTGCTTCTTCTTTATTTTCACCTTTTAAAATTTTTTTGGCAACCCTCTTCAAAAATTCCTCATCAATCTCCACCGTAGTTAAATTATTAATTTCAATCATAATTATTTGCCCGTCGAGCTCTAAGAGAATAGCGCAATCAAGGTCAAAATCGTTGCCGGAATTAATAAAAACCCAATAACTCCTATGAGAATAAAAGCAATTTTTGTCTTTGTTCTTGGAGATTCAAATAGCGCTTCTCCTTTTAATTTTTTCAGGTTTTCGTAAATTAAAAAGCCAAAAATCATAGAAAAAGGAACGGTAAATAATATAATAAACCTTCCAACAAAGGGGATAAACCCAACAATAAGACCAATTAGGAAAATAATAATATTCAAGACCAGAAATCTCCAAAAAACCTGCCACCAAAAGCCTTTTATTAATTGCTTGCTTCTGAAAAGAGCATTCATTCCTTTTAGGCCCTCTGAAACTAAAACAAAAGCTGCCAAACTGAACCAAATAGCTAAGATAATCCCCGGAACAATAAGAAGCAGATACCCTCCAATGGTAATAAACCCAGCCAAAATAGAAATCCATAAATAAGAAATTATTTTAGGCCATCCCTTGGCAAGCGATTCTTTGATTCCAATTTTTTGGTCTCTTTCTTTAATGGCATAAAGCAAAGATAGACCGGCCCAAAGATTAATAACAACCATTACAAGAAAAGCAATAACAGCCATTAAAATTCCAAAAACAGTTAAAGGAATAAATAAGAAATCTGGAATCCGATCTTGAACAAGCCCTAAGCTAAAAAAGAAGATTGCGAATGGTAAAATAAAAAGAAAAGGAACAAGTAGAATAATAAGCATTAACAAAAGAAAAACCCAGATTCTGTTCTTAAAAATCTGGAAACTTTCTCTTAATAATTCACCAACTTCAGGTAAAGAAAGAGAAGGTGTCGGTGAAGGAGATGTCAATGGAAATCGTTGGTTGTTCATAGAAGCTTTAGTTTCGTGTCTATTTAGTGATTTTTTCTAAAATTTTAATGGTTGATTGTTTTTCTACCCAGTTTTTATTCTTCTTGAAACAACAATTCTTTTACAATTTGGCTAACTAATTTGCCGTCGGCTTTGCCTTTCACTTGGGGTATTAATTCGGCCATTACTTTGCCCATATCCTTTATTTCTTTAGCGCCAACTTTCTCAACAGCTTTTTTAGCTAATTTTTTAACTTCTTCTTCGGAAAACTGCTCTGGTAAGTATTTTTCTAAAATCTCAATTTCTGCTTTTTCTTTTTTAACCAAATCTTTCCTTTTACCCTTCTCAAATTCTAAAATCGCTTCTTTTCTCTTTTTTATTTCAGAAGTAACAACTTCAATGATTTCTTCATCTGTTGAAACAGATTTTTCTGCCAGTTCTTTTTCTATCAAGTCCGGTTCGGCTTTGGCAATCTTATATCTCTTTTCTTTTTCTTTATTCAAAATAGTAGCTGAAAGCATCCGTAAGGTAGAACGGCTAATTTCGTCGCTTTTTTTAATAGATTCCCTAAGATCAGTTTGAATTTCTTGCTTCAACATAAATCATTTTAACATTTAAGCATTTAAACATCATGAGATTTAATCTTGTTTATGTGTTTAGATGTTTAAATGTTTAGATGATTATTTCGGCTTTCCCATTTTTTCCATCTTCTCATACTCTTTTTTTAATTCTTCTTTTCTCAGAGCTGCTCTTTTTTTCATCTGGCGGCTTTTCGGTTTTCTCTTATAGCGAATTTTTCTCGCCTGAAGCAAAATCCCGCTTCGTTTCATTCTTTTTGAAAAGCGGCGAATTAAACTTTGTGATGTTTCTCTGTCTTGTTTTTTTATCTCTAAAGCCATTGTTTTAGGGTAATTTTATTGGTTTCCCGCTTAATAAATGTAAATGCAAATGGTCGATTATTTGACCACCCCCTTGGCCAACATTGATTACTAATTTATATCCTTTTAAATTTTTCTCTCTGGCTATTTTTTGAGCAACCAAAATTATTTCTCCCATTAAGGTTTTATCTTGAATTTCTATATGATCTACTGAAGGAATATGCTTCTTAGGAACAATCAAAAGATGAATAGGAGCTTTGGGGTTAACATCTTTGATAACAATAATTTTATCGTTCTCATAAACAATATCAGCTGGCATTTCTTTATTTACGATTTTGCAAAAAATACAATTTGACATGTGTTACCCCTTTAGTTTGTTTTTCATCTTATCCACCACCTCATCTAACTTTACTGTTTCTTGACTTCCTGTCTTCATATCTCGAATTATAATTTTTCCCTCCACTGTTTCTTGCTGTCCAAGAATTAAGGTATATCTTACCCCAATTCGGTCAGCCCTATTCAACTGAACTTTTAAAGAATCTTTTCCAAAAGATTCAGTAATTCTCAATTTTGCTTTTCTAAAATCTTCCAAGAGTTTTAAGCTTTTTCTTTTTGCTAAAATACCTAATTGAGCTAAAAATATCTGAGGTTGGACGGCTTTTGGAAATTTTATATCCTGGATTTTCATTAAACTTACAATTCTCTCTATTCCAGCTGCTCCACCGCAAGCCGAGGTATCTTTCCCTCTCAAAAGCTTAACCAATTTATCATATCTTCCCCCCCCTAATAAAGCGCCTTGAGCTTTTTGGCCGTCTTCAGATAATCCAGAAAAAATCTCAAAAACAGTTTTAGTATAATAATCCAGGCCCCTAACTAAATGAGGATTAAAATTATAAGGTATTTCAATCTCATCTAAAAATTCCAAAACTTCTTTGAAATGCCTGTGACACTCCTCGCAAAGATGATCAAGTGTCTGAGGAGCTTCAGCTATTACGGCTTGGCATTTTTCTTTTTTACAATCTAAAACTCTCAAAACATTTTCTTTAATCCTTCTTCTGCAATCAGCACATAAAAAAGTCTCCTTTGACCTTAAATAATTCTTTAAAAGTTTTTTATAATAGGGCCGACATTGCTCATCGCCAATACTATTTATTTCTATAATTAAATTTTTCAATCTAAGTTCCTTTAAGATATTATAAAAAATTTGAATAATTTGAGCGTCTATTACCGAACTTTTTTCTCCTAAAACTTCAAAACCAAACTGCCAAAATTGGCGATATCTACCTGCCTGCGGATGCTCATAGCGGAAAAAAGGACCAAAATACCAAAGTTTCAAGGGTTGAGGACGGGTATACATACCATTTTCAATATAAGCTCTAACTATTGAAGCCGTTCCTTCTGGTCTTAGAGACAAAAAATCTCCTCCTTTGGTTCTAAAACTATACATTTGTTTCTTTACAACATCGGTAGCCAATCCGATTCCTCCTGAAAAAAGCTCTGTCTCTTCAAGAATCGGAGTATCAATTTTTCCAAATCCATAAAAATCGGCGATATTAGAAACTACATCATAAATTCTCTGAAAATATTTCTGTTCTTCCGGTAAAATATCGCGCATCCCGGTTGGAGCTTGAAATTTAGGTCTCTTCATTTTTTATAGAAGCAGACATACGCAGATAGTTACGCAGATTTACGCTGATATCTTCTTCCGCGTTTTTCTGCGTAATTATCCACGTTCTTACGCTTCTAATACTCTGGTGCTTCAAACTTCTCCATATCAGCAAATGGCCAGGCTCTGATAAAAACACGGCCGACAATTTTCTCTTCAGGTACAAGGCCAAACTTTCTTGAATCAAAAGAAAAGGCTCGATTATCTCCTAAAACAAAATATTCATCCTCGCCCAAAGTAACTAAAATATCTCCCGATGTTTTTAAAGAGGAAGGAAGGTAATCTAATTCATTTAAAACTTGAGGTTGATTGTTTTCGTAGATTACTATTTTACCTTCTTTAATTTCCACTGTTTCTCCGGGAAGGCCAATAATTCTTTTAATAAACCGATAAGAAGATTCTTGGGGATATCTAAAAATTATTACTTCTCCTCTTTGGGGTTCTCGAAAGCGATAAGAAATCTCATCAACGATTAAATAGTCGCCATTTCCAAAATTGGGAGTCATTGATTGACCCTTGACAAAAAATGGCTGAAATAGAAAATATCTAATGGGAACTACTATTGCTAAAGCAATAACAGTTATTTTAAAAATCTCCCAAATGAAAACAAAAAACTTTTTCATAAATTCTTTCTATATTATTTTAACAGATTCATTTATTTTAGCAAGCCCTTATGATACAATAAGTAAAAATCATGATAATCATCGTCGGTCTCGGTAACCCCCGGGAAAAATATAAAAATACCCGGCACAACATCGGCTTTCGAGTGCTTGATGAATTTATAAGGAGAAACAATTTTCTTGATTTGAAATTTTCAAAAAAATTTAAGGCCGAAATCTCTGAAGAAAGAATTGACAAAAAAAAAGTTATTTTAGCCAAACCCCAAACTTTTATGAACAATTCTGGCAAAGCAGTAAAGGCCTTAATCAACTTTTACAAAATTAGGAGAACTGCTCTCCTAGTGGTTCATGATGATATAGATTTACTTTTAGGGAAAATTAGAATTATCAAAAATCGAGGAGCAGCCGGACACAAAGGAGTAGAGTCAATAATCAATGAACTCAAGACAAAAAACTTTGTAAGATTTAGAATTGGAATTAGCCCCGCCTCCGCTAAAATTCCGCCGGGCAAAGCGAAAAACGCTGAAGCTTTTGTTCTCCAAAAATTTAATAAGGAAGAGAAAAAAATTGTAAAAGAAATAATTGAAAAAACTGCTGAAGCAATTGAATTAGGTTTAAAAAAAGGAATAGAAAAAGCAATGAATGAATACAATCAATGAACAACGAACAGTGAAATATTTTACATATAATAAAAAAAGCCGAAGCGGTTATTCTACCTCGGCTTGCCCCATCAGTGGAACCTTAATGCCAAAAACTGACATTTATAATTACAAGCGAGGGGGAAAAAGAAAAATTTATTTTTCTTTTTTGACCGAACGAAGTAATTTCAAGGTTCTGACAAAGTCAGGTTCTTATATTTTTACTTTGAGACCTCTTTCGTTTCCTCTTTCTTCTTCTCAAGGACATTAATCGTTTCATCAACAAGTTTGTTCATTGTTTCTTTCCACTCTTCGTATCTCCTTTCTTTGTAAAAATCTTTGTAATAATGAAGAAACTTTTTTCTCGTCTTCTTAAGTGCCTCAATCAGTTCAGGAACTTCCTCAACCGGTACTACTATTTGTTGGCACAACCCAGCAAGCTCGCCGAGTCTCCAGAACTCTTCTTTAAGATACCTCCTAACTATTTCATAATCTGATTCAGGCCTGACCTTTTTGTTCTTTGTACGCATTTTCTCATCCTTTTTTAGGTACCCACACTGTTTATCTTCTTTTGATTATAACAATGTGAGTTCCATTTTTGACAATGTGCTGTTAATATGCCTTGATTTTTAATAATACCAAAAATCAGAAAAAATTTCAAGGTTTCGCGCTTTGTGTTATTATTTAACTATATGGAAAAAGACATACAAAAAATAACAATAGAAGACAAGAATTATCCGGAACTATTGAAAAAAATTAAAAAAGCACCGAAAACTCTTTATTTCAAAGGAGAAATCAAATTTAATCAACCCTGCTTTGCTGTTGTGGGAACCAGAAGATATTCTTCTTACGGCAAGCAAGTTGCCTTGGAAATGGCTGGAGATTTGGCAGAAGCTGGATTAATAATTGTTAGCGGCTTGGCTCCGGGAATTGATACTTTTGTTCATACAGCCGTAGTTGAGCGGGGGAAAAGAACAATTGCCGTACTTGGCACAGGTCTTGATGAAAAAAGCATTTATCCCAGAGAAAATATCAAATTAGCTAGAAAAATTGTTGAATTAGGAGGTTGTTTAATTTCAGAATATCCTCCGGGAACTCCGGGCAGTCGTTTTACTTTTCCCGAGAGAAACCGAATAATTTCCGGCCTTTCTTTAGGCGCTCTAATAGTTGAGGCAAAAGAAAAAAGCGGGGCCTTAATTACGGCAAATTATACTCTCTCCCAAGAAAGAAAGCTCTTGGCTATACCGGGTTCAATTTATGCTTTAAACTCCCGCGGCCCTCACATTTTAATAAAAAGAGGGGCAAAATTAGTTGAATCAGCCAATGATATTTTGAAAGAGTTGAACCTCCCTCAAGAATCAACGAGGCCCGTCCTCGTTGAAGGAGATACCGGAAAAGAAAATCTTATCCTGGATTCTCTAAAACAAGAATCTCTATATATTGACAAAATCATTGAAAAAACTAAACTTTCAGCTGCCACCGTAGCCAGCATTCTTACTGTTTTAGAAATGAAAGGAAAGGTAAAAAACTTAGGAAGAAACATTTACGCGCTTAGGCGCTAATTTTCAATTATCAATTTTCAATCATCAAATTATCAACTAAAAATTAAAAATAATGCAGCTTATTATAGTTGAGAGTCCTGCAAAATCTCATACCATCGAAAAATTTTTAGG